>ERZ1034377.2-NODE-2-length-268568-cov-6.889430_pt1 | contig 268568 bp, 268 predicted proteins | sample MGYA00520584_ERZ1034377 | MGnify/ENA primary metagenome ERZ1034377 (study PRJEB33736, sample SAMEA104288464) | Azolla filiculoides | biome: Urban; feature: water surface; material: ditch water | place: Netherlands | collected 2014 ... | reverse complement strand
GCAGCTGCGCTACAAGAAGAGCGGCAAGGCCTACATCAAGAAGGTCCTCGTCTGCGAGTAAGCACAACGATCCTCCCACAGCATTTCCAGCCGGAGCGGAATCGCTTCGGCGCGGGATAGTGCGATAAACAAACAGAACGCCCGGCGTCTCCAAAGGGACGCCGGGCTTTCACTTGAGAGGCTATGTCTCAGGGCGCGACGGTGACGGCCACGTCGTCCAGACCCTTGGCGCGGTAGATCGCATAGGAGATCAGCCAGGCGGCAAGGAATACGCCGATAATGGCAAAGCCGAGATTGTTGAAATTGCCGTTCAACGCATCGATCATGTCCCAGAAGCCGCCGGTAAAGCCGAGCTTCTCGTTGATCAGGCCAAGCGCCTCGATGCCGCCGATCAGCAGCGCGACCATGATGGAAACCAGCGTGATCGTCATGTTGTAGTAGAGCTTGCGGATGGGCTTCACGAAGGCCCATTCATAGGCTCCGACCATCATCACGCCATCGGTCGTATCGACCAGCGACATGCCGGCGGCAAAGAGGACGGGGAAGACCATGATCGCCTCGAAGGGCAGGCCCTTGGCCGCCTGCGACGCGGAAAAGCCGAACACGGCGACTTCAGTTGCAGTATCAAAGCCGAGGCCGAAGAGAAAGCCGAGCGGGAACATGTGCCAGCTGCGCGTCACAAGCCGGAACATCGGCTTGAAAATGCGCGACAGGACACCGCGATTGCTGAGCAGCATGTCCATATCCTCCTCGACATAGGCCCCGCCCGCGCGCACGCGCCGGTAGGCCTTGTAGACGGAGAGGAAGATGACGATGTTCATGGCGGCGATAGCCAGCAGGAAGGTCGCCGAAATGGTCGTGGCAATCACGCCGGTGACGTCGTGCATTGCATTGAAGCGATCGACCAGCGTGGCCGCAACCGCGACAAGTGCTGCCACCACGATAACGATGGTGGAGTGCCCGATAGCGAAGAAGAAGCCGACCGCAACGGGGCGCTGACCATCCTGCATCAGCTTGCGCGTGACGTTGTCGATGGCGGCGATATGGTCGGCGTCGACCGCGTGGCGCAGACCGAGACCATAGACGACGGCCGCGATGCCGAGCAGTGCCGGCGTCTGCCAGAAGGCCATCAACGCCCAGGCCCAGGCGACGATATTGAGAAGGCCAACGACGGCGTAAATGCCGATAAGTCGGCTTTTGAATGTGGATTGATCCCGGCCGAATAGCCGGTTTGCAAGCGTGAGCATGGAAAACCTCTGTCGACGTCCAAGTCACAAACAGAGATGAAAGCTGAAGATTCAGCCGCACCGGATCACCCCGCCCGATGGCCTCTGCTATGACGTCCAGGTGATGGCAGGTCTCCTGACTCGCGGGTCGTTGCTTCGTTCAGCCTTCCCGGTCCCATGCGAACCAGTGGCATTGTTGAACGAGACTCGCCGCTCACAGTTGCGGGGGCAGCCACGGATTCGGCCCCTGATGGGTAGTCCTCACCGTGTTCCCTGTTAGTCCCTTGCTTCGGGAACCATCTCTCGCAGTTAGGCGGAACCGGGGGCGGAGGTCAAGGGGGATGTTTTGCCGTGACGATGATTGACAATATGTGCGGCGCTTCCCACAGTCATGGGAAAGCGAAAGGTCCGGTCATGTAGCAATGGCCGGCTATCGCTTTTTCAGCCACGCCGCAGGTGCCCGCTGATCTTTCCGGCCATCAGCTGATCGCGTTCGAGTCGTTTGCAGGCCCTCACACATGGCGCTTCTGGCAGGGCAATGAGGCGATGGATGTCGGGGTCAGGCCGCGCTTCGTCACCAACAGTGCCGATGCCGCCATCACCTGCGCGGAACGCGTTGGCGGCTTGACGCTTGTGCTGAGCTATCAGGTCGCCACACATGTCCGGGAAGGTCGGTTGCAGGTGGTCATGGCGGATTTCGAGCCTCCACCGCTCCCTGTCCACATCGTCTATGCGAGCTCCAGGCTGCTCTCGATCAAGGTGCGCGCGCTGATCGAGGCGGTGACCTCCAGCCGCAACTGGGATTTTACCAATCTCAGCGACTAAACGTCAGATGCACCACGCCGCTCTCAGCGGTTTCGCTCTTGACGGTGTAGCCGGTCTCCAGCCCGCGCAGGTCCGCCCAGAGGTTGATACCACTGCCGAGCAGGATCGGCGTGATGGCGACATGCAGGCGGTCGACAAGCCCGGCTTTGAGGTAGTCGCGCACGACGGTTGGTCCGCCGCCGATCCGCACATCCTTGCCGCCAGCAACCGCGACCGCCTCTTTCAGCAAATCGCCCGGTTCGACGCTCCGGAAATGAAAGACCGTTCCGCCCGCCATTTCAAGCGACGGCCGCGCCTTTTGGGTGAGGACATAGACCGGGCAGCCAAAGGGCGGCTCGTCACCCCACCAGCCGCGCCAGTCCGGATCATCGGGAAAATTGTGCAGGCCGAACATGCCGGCCCCCATGATTTCAGCGCCGATATTTTCGAAATAGGCGCGCGCATAAGCGTCATCCATGCCGGTCGTGCCGGCCCCGCTCATGTCCTTGAACACCCGCTCGCGGAAGGTCCGGGTCGAGACATAGGCGCTCGTCAGGCGCCCCCAGTCCTCGCCAAATGGGTTTTCGGGCGTCTGGTCGGTCGTCGTGGCATAGCCATCGAGCGAGATCATCAGGTCAACACGAACAGCCATGGCTGCAATCCTTTCCGTGGGGGCGGGGACTGACGAGACTATAGCCGCGGCGATAATCAGGCAACCTTGCTTTTTGTCTCAAGGTGCAAGTCACGTTCTGCAAACATTGCCAAGAATTCATGTGCCTTGACAGCAACCTGCGGTTAAGTTCGATCAACAAAACCATTCACTGGGGGAATGAATGCTGAAGTCAAATGCCGCGAAGTCCATGGCTGTCGTTTTTGGCATGTCCATTCTGCCTGCCATGTGGGCAACAAATGCTCTGGCCGACAGCAGTGGATGGGTCACGCCCGATAACCTGAAGAAGTTTTCGAACCTGATGAAGGCCGAGCACAAGATGCCGACCAGCATTGCGTGCAAGGGCGACTCCTCCAACACGATCGTCCGCGACAGCATGCAGGTCAACATCACCTTCGGTCCCAATCCCGATCACAAGGATTGGCTGTGGGTCTGGGGCATCAATTTCGGCAAGAAGAAGCACGATCTTCTGCCGAAGGGCTGGAAACTGGTCAGCCAGTCCGGCTTCGTCCGGCCGAAGACAGGGCTGATCGTCCGCTGCGGTGTGTTTATCGGGCCCTAATTCCCATGGTCATGCCCATGCGGGTCGAGCGCGTGAATGTGATGGTGCGCGTGCGGCGTGCCGCCCTGATGGGTGTGGTAGTGGGCATGCGTCAGCCGCGCGTCGCGCATCAGCTGCCGGTCGGCGAGCACGTCGCTGGCGTGGCCGTCGCCGATCACCTGGCCTTCCGACATGACGACGGCGCGGGTCGCGATGTCGGCGACGATGTCGAGATCGTGGGTCGCCGTAATCACCGTGCGGCTTTCGCCGAGATGTCCGGCGAGAAAATGCGTGAGTTCATCGCGGCTTGCGGGGTCGAGCGCGGCGGTCGGCTCATCGAGCAGCAGCACGTCGGGCTCGGTCACCAGCACGGAGGCGAGCGCCACGCGCTTCTTTTCGCCGCCTGACAGGCGGTGTGGCGCGCGGTCCTTTAAGTGAGTCAGCCCGAAGCGCTCCAGCGCCTCGTCGATGGCTGCGCGGATGCGCGGCTTGTCCCAGCCAAGCTGCAGCGGGCCGAAGGCGATCTCGTCGTAGACGGTCGGGTTGAAGAGCTGGATGTCCGGGTTCTGGAAGACGAGACCGACCCGCTTGCGGAAGCCGAAATTGACTGCCGGTTCGGCAAAGCGCGTTTCGGTGAGCGGCTCGCCGAAGGCGAGAGCCTCGCCCGCATCGGCAAACGTCAGCGCGTCCAGGAGCCTAAGCAGCGTCGACTTTCCCGAGCCGTTCGGTCCCATCAGCGCCACGCGTTCGCCTGCTGTTATCGTGAGCGTCACGCCGCGCAGCGCCGGATGGCCACGATAGGCATAGTGGACTTGCGTGAGGGAAAAGACGGAAGCGGTCATCAGTGCAGCCAGACAACGAGGAGGGGGATCGCAATAGTGAGCGCAAGGGCTGCGTAGTCATGCGGGCGAAACGCGAAGTCGTCCATGAGGCGCACCTCGCCGGTATAACCGCGCGCGACCATCGCCTGATGCACATCGCCGGAAAGCGCCAAAGTCTTGCCCAGCAGAACGCCAGCACCCGAGATGATGACACGGCGGCGCTCTGGTCCGGCCATAGGGGCAAGCGTGCGGGCGCGGCGCGCCTCGAACATCTGCGTCGCGGTCGACAGCAGCACGAAAATATAGCGATGCGTCATGCCAAGAATGGCCACCATCGCAACCGGCAGACCCAGCGCGCGCAGTGCCTTCAGCACATGTGGCCAGCGCGTGGTGAGAATGAGGAGCACGGCGAAGGTCGCGGACGTTTCGGCGCGCAGGATGAGAAATGCGGCGCTGCGCAGCCCCTGTTCGCTGATCGTCCAGCCGAGTACGGGCAGGGTTGCAATTGTTGTTCCCGGGACAAGGAAGGGCGAGGGCAGAGCAATGACGCCGGTGAAGATCGCGACGCCCGCCCAGACCTGTCTGGCGAGCCGCCCCGGGGTCACGCCGGACAGGGCGGCAAGCGCGATGGCGAGCAGGAAGAGTCCGCAGAGAACGGCAAGCGAATGCGACAAAGTCACCGCAAGGATCAGGAGCGCGGCGCCTGCGGTCTTCGTGCGCGGGTCGAGCCCCTGCAGCAGGCCATCGGCTTCGGCCGTACGCTCCGCCTCCAGAGAATGCTCGGAAATGCGCGAAAGCCCGACGAGAAATCCGTCGAGCGTCGCGCCGCGAGAGGGTGCGGCGCAGTCGCAGGATCCGAAACTCGCCTCGCGTGCCCGTTTCATGGGTGTGTCACGCGTTGCTGCGCGCAGTGAGCGCCGATGCGCCGAGGAAGATCAGGATGATCAGCCCGCCGCCCATGAGTGCGGAAAGGATGTAGCCGAATTCCTCGCTGTGCAGGAAGGCCGGGGCGTAATCGGGGAATGGTGCGGTCCAGATGCCGGCGAGCTTTTCAAGGCCAGCAGGTGGCGCCGAAGGGGGTGCGATATTGCCGGAAGCATTGGCGATCGCCGCGCGCGTGGCGGGGTTTGCGAAGTCCTCGGCACCCCATTCGCCCCAGGCTGTTCCGGCGGCAAGCAGCCCGAGCGGGCTTGCAATCATGAGACCGGCAAGCCCTGCCCAGAGCTTGCGCGTCGCCCTCCAGGTCGCGGTTCCGGTTGCAGCCCCCGGCGCTGTGCGCGCCAGAAGCGACACATCCGAACGCTGCAGATAGGCAACGATGCCCGCCGTGATCAGCAGTTCGGCCAGGCCCGCAAAGGTCACATGGCCGAGCATCATGGCGGGCACTGCAATACCAAGGGAATAGGGTGCATAAAGCGGCGCGCCGCTCGCATCATGGAAGAGTATGGGCTGGATGCCGAATTCCAGCGAGGCGACAAAGGCCGAGACGTTGATGGCGAGATAGCCCGCGATGCCGGCGGCAATGACGCGGCGCTGTGCAGTCAGTTCCGAGTTTCCGGCGATCAGCCGATAAACGCCATAGGCGACGAGCGAACCGACGATGGCCATGTTGAAGGCGTTCGCGCCAAAGGCCGTGATGCCGCCATCACCGAAGAACAGCGCCTGTACGAAGAGCGCAATCGATATGGCCATGATCGCCGCCCATGGCCCGAGCACGATGGCTGCTATTCCCATGCCCACCGCATGGCCGGTCGTGCCGCCCGGAAGCGGCAGGTTGAACATCATGACGACGAAGCAGAAGGCTGAAACAACCGAGATCAGCGGCACGGTTTTCGAGTGCAGCATGCGCGCGACCTTGCGCGAGGCGACGAACCAGAAGGGAGCCGCCGCCGCATAGGCCACGGCGCAGGTGCTTGGCGAAAGGTAACCGTCGGGGATGTGCATAGACTGGCCTTGCAACTTTTCTTGTCGGCGCGGTCATCGCGCCCTTGGAGCGGCAAAGTATGATCTTTCTGCAAATTTGTCATCACCGATTTCGACATTGATCACACTCGAATGCGGCGTTTGCCTGTGCTATTTCACGCGACAGATGATGGATTGGGAGAATGCTGATGCAGCGCATCACCGTGACGCTTGATGATGACCTGATGACCGAACTCGATCAGGTCATGGCTGTGCGGGGCTATCAGAACCGTTCCGAGGCGATCCGCGATCTGGCACGCGCCGGTCTTAAGCAGGCCATGGTGGAAACCGGTGGCATGGCGCAATGCGTCGGCGTTTTGAGCTACACCTATGACCACCATGCCCGCGACCTTTCCAGGCGGCTGACCAACAGCTTCCACGACCATCACGATCTTTCGGTCGCCAGCATGCATGTGCATCTTGATCACGACCGTTGTCTGGAAGTGAGCATCCTCCGAGGCAAGACCGACGAGGTTCGCCACTTCGCCGATCACATCACTGCCGAGCGCTATGTGACGCATGGAGAACTGGCGATCCTGCCCTCGAAGGGGTAAAGCCTCGATCGTTCACATCATGCGGCCCAGCACCTCATCCTTGCGCACGAAATGGTGCCAGAGCGCGGCTGCGATATGGATGCCGAGAACGGCGAAGAAGGCGTAGGCGCCAAGCTTGTGGACGGCACCGGCCAGGTGGTCGAGCGCTTTGCTGGCGGGAACAACGTTCGGCCAGTGGAACAGTCCGAACCACGGAAGGTCGTGGCCACCAGCCGCAGACGTCGTATAGCCGCTGAATGGCATCAGGATCATCAAGCCATAGAGCGCGAAATGCCCGGCATGGGAGGCGAGGCTGAGCAGGCGACCCAGTGGCTTGCGAAACGCCGGTTCCCCGAGCGAAAGCCTGAGCGGTAGCCGGATGACCAGCAGCACAAGGGCGGTCATGCCGAGCGATTTGTGAATGTCCATGAGAAACTGCCGCAGCGGCGTGCCCGGCTGCAGGTAGGAACAATAGAGGCCAAGACCCAGCGCTGCGATGATCACGGCTGCCATCAGCCAGTGGATCAGCCTCTGTGCCGGGCTGAAGCGGTATTCTTCTTGTGTTTCAATGTGTTCAGCAATCGATGCCATGATATGGTCCTCGCATGTTTTTAATTTGAGGAGCGAAAAAAGCCGGTCAAATACGGCGTCAATGCGGGCCTTCGCGGCTCGGGGGCAAACATGGCCAACATTTAATCTTGATGGAGTGTTCAAAAAGTTTGACTTGTCCGGCCACCGCGGTGGGTCATCATGGTCTCACAAAACAGATCTGCGGAGACACGCCATGCTCACTCTCTTTCACGCGCCGGGAACCTGTTCCCTTGCCTCACTGATCACGCTGAAGGAAGCAGAGCTTGCGCATGCGGTCCATGTGGTCGACACGGCTGGCGGTGAACAGAACACACCGGCCTACAGGGCGATAAACCCGAAGGGCCGCGTTCCGGCGCTGAAGACGGAGCAGGGCATTCTCACGGAAACGCCCGCTATCCTGATTTATCTGGCGCAACTGGCCCCCGGCAAGAAGCTTGCTCCGCTCGACGACCCCTTTGCGTTTGCTGAACTGCAGTCGTTCAACAGCTATCTCGTTTCCACGGTGCATGTCGCCCATGCACACAGGCCGCGCGGGTCTCGCTGGGCAGACGAGCCATCCTCTATCGAGGACATGAAGCGCCGCGTTCCGCGCAACATGCATGAATGCTACACGCTGATTGAAAACACCATGTTGAAAGGTCCCTGGGTCATGGGGGAGGCCTTTACCGTTGCCGACCCATACCTCTTCACCATCTCGCGCTGGCTGGAAGCCGACGGCGTCGATATCCGTGATTTTCCCAAGGTGCATGATCACGTCCGGCGCATGTCGGACCGTCCGTCCGTCATCGAGACACTCGCCGTCAAGGCGGGATAGGCCCGCCCGTTTCGGGCAAGTCGTTGCAGCTATAAGGTCCCCCGAATGCGCCGCGCTTCAAGAATGCCGGTAGGGACAGGATTTGCATGCAGAAACAGCTGGCGGACGCCATTGGTGCATATCAGAAGGGCGATCTCAAAGGCGCCCTGAGGCTGCTGGACAGGCTGCCGTCGGCGCTGCTCCCGCTGCAGGCGCTGGCGCTGAAGGCCAACATTCACGCCAAGCTTGATCAGCATGGACCGGCGGGCGAGACGTTTCTGAAGGCGGCCCGCAAGGAGGGCTCCGACAAACCCTTGCTCTATCATCTGGCTGCCAGAATGCTGATCGCGGCGGGCGCGCGGCCGCTGCTTGCCGCTGCGGGTCATGAGATCCTGAACGTGGTCGCCAACGATCCTGCCGTGACAACCGAGGTCTTGTCGGCGCTGCTGGCCGAGGGCCGGGCACGAGAGGCCGCAGGCTTTTGCAATCGGCTTGATCCAGCCGATCCGGGGCAGGCGATCCTCGGCATCAATATCCTGCGCGAAGCAGGCTTTCATGCCGAACGCATGAAGCTCATCAATGCGGCGCTGCTCTTCCGGCTCGATGACGGCATGCTCAATGCGGAGCGTTTTGCCGCTGCGCAGGACATGTGCGATTTCGCCGTCAAGGCTGAATGCCGCGCCATGTTGTCGGATCCGGATAGCGCGGCGGGACGCAACATGTTTGCGGCCCAGTCGCTCCATCGGCGCCTCCTGTGGTGCGACGACGAGGCGTTGAACGCCCGCCCGGGGCTCGACCACTTCCTGCTCGATCGGCAGATGGCGGGGTCGCCGCTGCCGCGCCGCCAGTTCGGCCCGGCGGGCCAAAAGATCCGCATTGCCTATCTCTCCTGCGATTTCTACAGCCATGCGACCATGGTCCTGTTCCGGCAGGTGCTGATGGAGCATGACCGGGATCGGTTCGATATCCGGCTCTTCTGCTATTCTCCCGCCGACAAGGTTCACGAGCAGGCGGGCTGGCCGGAACCGTTGCGCAGCGAGATCGAGCCTGTGCGTGACCTCGACGACCGCGCGGCGGCAGAAGCGATTTCCCGCTGGAAGGCCGATATCCTGGTCGACCTCAAGGGGTTCACGGCCGGGTCAAGGCTTGGCATCGTGCGCCTCTCCGACACACCGCTCAAGGCGACGTGGATCGGCTATCCGGGCTCGGTGAACACCTGCGGCATCGACTACAATATTTCGGATCGCTTCGTGACGCCCGACACCTCGATCCCGTTCTATGAGGAAAAGCTCTGCCGGCTGCCGGAGAGCTACCAGCCGAATGACAGCACCGGTCGGGCTGAGCCTTCGCCCACCAGCCGCGCCGCGCATGGCCTGCCGGACGATGCCTTTGTCTTCGCCTCGTTCAACAACGTGTTCAAGATCACCGGCGCCATCGTCAATGCCTGGGCCGATGTCCTCAAGCGCACCCCCGGCTCGATCCTTTGGTGCCTTGCGCCCGAGGCCGCGCGTGCCAATCTTCTCAAGGCATTGGCCGGCCCGGAGGTCAGCGCCGAGCGCATCGTCTTCATGGCGCCTGCGTCTTACGCGGCGCATCTGAGCCGCATCGCGCTCGCCGATCTGGTGCTCGATACCTGTCCCTACAACGGTCACACCACGGCCTCCGATGCCCTCTGGGCAGGTGCACCATTCCTGGGACTTTCGGGCCACACATTCGCGGCGCGCGTCTCCGAAAGCCTGCTGGAAGCGGTCGGTCTGCCGGAGCTCGTGACCCGCGATCTGCCAACCTATGCGGATCGCGCCGTCAACCTGCACGATGACCGGACGCAGCTCGCCGAACTCCGTGCGCGTCTTGCCGAAAACCGCCGCATCAAGCCGCTGTTTGATGGCGAGCGACTGACACGACACGTCGAAACTGCCTTCGAGATGATGGCGGAACGCGCGCGCATGGGCCTTTCGCCGGACCATATCGATGTCCCGGCACTGCCCGCGCGTCAAACGCCATTCATCTGAAAATCAGTCTTTCCGGGAAAGCGCTGCAAGCCAGCCTTCAACTGCTTCACTCACCGGGATGCATCCGGTCGTTCTTTCCGGTTCGGCCATAGAGATAGGCGATCAGCGCCCCGGCCGCCGCCAGCGAGAGGGGCAGCACGACGAATGCAAAAAGTTCAATGCCCGTCATCGCAGGTTCCTCAATACGTATCTTGCAGACATATGTAGCACGACAGCACTAAAAATCCAAACGACGGCACCGATCAGAAGGACGAAAACCGATGCAGAGCTGTTTACGGAATAGAGGGCCGCTGCAATCGGGGCAAAGACACCAACGGTTAGGCAAGCGGTTGATGCCCGATCCAGAGCGTTCGCGAGAAGTTTGGTCCGTTCGTTGTGAATGAGGCTCATGATCTGGACCCGATTGCGTGGCAACGGAGTAGGAGCATTCAAATAGGCGACTGTCAGTTGCCGCCAAGCGCTGCAGCTTCTTCCGTACGTCCGGCCATCATGCGTTGAAACGCAGGCCGCGCATGGCAGCGTTCGTACCAGGCAAGGATGTTCGGCTTGTCTTCGAAAATCGCCGGTTCGCCCATGGCATAGCGCACGACTTCTGCGACGTTGAGATCAGCCACCGTGAAGCGTTCGCCAACGATATACTCGCGGCCGGCAAGGTGAAGCTCAAGCACGGAAAGCGGCATTTTCAGAAGCCGTTTGGCCACCGTAATGGTCTGCCTTCCGGCGTCCGTATCCTGCAGGTTTGCGTCATGGGTGACGACAATCTGCACGGTCTGCGGCTCGACCTCGGTCGCGGCCCACAGTGTCCATTTCAGGATTTCGCCGTCTTCGGCGATGTCCTGCGCGGCGAGCGCCCCGCCATGCTTGCGGGCGAGATAGCAGGTAATGGCCAGCGACTCGGTCAGAACGAGCCCATCGTCATCGATTGCAGGGATCTGGGCTGACGGATTGACGGCGAGGAATTCGGGCGAGCGCGTATTGAACGGCGCATCGTCGGCGAAGGGATCTTTGAGGTAGCGCGCCTGCGTCACCTTGATCGCTTCAAATGGAAGGCCGAGTTCCTCGGCCATCCAGTAGACACGTGAGGCGCGGGAGAGATAGACGCCGAATATCTTCAACATGCCTGTGCTCTCCCGTAGCCCTCAAGATCAGCGGCCGCGACCCTTGCGGCTCTGGCCGAGGCCCATTTCCTTGGCCAGGCGCGAACGAGCCTGGGCATAGGCCGGAGCAACCATCGGGTAGTCGGGCGACAGGTCCCACTTTTCGCGATAGGCTTCAGGAGACAGGTTGTGATGGGTCATCAGGTGACGCTTGAGCGACTTGAACGAACCGCCGCATTCAAGGCAGGTGATCTGGTCGTCTTGGACCGAACGGCGAACGGAAATGGCAGGCTTCGGCTTTTCAACGACGGCCGTTGCCGGGGCCGGGGCCGACGTGTTGGACAGCGCGGAAAAGACGTCGGAGATCAGGCCCGAGAGGTCCGCAGCCGGGACGACGTGGTTGCCGACATATGCCGAAACGATCTCGGCTGTCAGTTCAACCAGCAAGCCCTGATCGGGGTTGTTCGATGAATCATTCATTGTCTACTCCTCGAATTCTCTTACCGCTTCGTAGGGAAGCTCGCGGATGAGGGCTGGGAATGCCCGTGCTGCTTCAATTTTTCTCGCAAGAACAAGGCCGCGATTTGTCGAACGGGAACAATTCAAAAGTAAAGTTGCACGTACGGGACGAACAATTCCTTCAGAATAATTCTAAAATCGGGAGACTACGCAGGCAAAGCACTTGTTACGATGCTTGTGATTATCATCGTTTGGACAAAAGTCCATACAGCAATTGATGGAATTCGAAAAAAATCAGACTTTTGCTACTGGGAGCTTACATTTGTCGAGTTCAGCAATACCTGACTGACAAATCGCTGATAGTCCATGTGCAAGACGGCAATTGTATGCCGACCGTACGATTATATAAGCGACGAAATCACGATCTGGCAACACATTAAGTCACCGAACTTGTTGCTGCGACGTTTTTCCGCTCGCAAGGTCACGTTCGTAGTCGTCACGAATATTGGCGTCAGTGGGGCGAACACCGGCCCGGTGGGCAGCTCTGGCAAGAAGATGCGCCGACACCGGCGCGGTCAGAATGAAGAAGATGAAGCCCGCCAGCGCCCGGATCAGAACTGAAATGTCGCCCGAGCCAAGCCCTGCCGCGAGCAGCAGCAGACCGGATCCCACCGTGCCGGCCTTCGAGGCGGCATGCATGCGCGTGAGAAAGTCCGGTAGCCGGTTGATGCCGATTGCGGCAATGAGCGCGAAGAGCGACCCGCCGATCAGGCAGAGGCTGACGAGGATGGAAAGCGTCGCGTTCATCGCTTGTCTCCTTCCGTCCGTCGGTTCCTGGCTGCATTGCGCAGAATGAAGCGGGCGAATGCGACGGTGGCCAGAAATCCTGCCAGGGCAATCGCAATCGCGATGTCGACATAAACCGCATGGCCGCTTTTCAGCGCGCTGACGGCGAGGAAGCCGATGGCAATTGCCACCAGCATGTCGAGCGCCATGACGCGGTCCGGAAGGCTGGGACCTCGGATCACGCGGACGACGGTGATGAGCAGGGCAGCGGCCAGAACCACCAGCGCGAATGTCATCGAACCCGAAAGCAGTGTGTCGGCAAACGTCATCGAAACGCCTCCAGAATACGGGTCTCGAAACCCTCGGCAATCGCGCGGATCGTCTTGTCGGGGTCCGACAGATCAATCGCGTGAACATAGAGAAAGCGCCTGTCCTCCGAAACGTCGACCGAGAGCGTGCCCGGCGTGAGCGTGATCAGGTTGGCAAGCAGCGTGATCTCGAAATCACGGGTGACAGTCAGTGGAAAGGCAAGGATGCCCCGTGTCAGCCTAACGTTCGGCGTCAGCACGATGCGCGCGACGGTCCATGCGGAGAGCGCCAGTTCCTTGAAGAAAAGCAGTGCCAGCCGCAAGAGTTTCAGCGGCCGGATGCGAATGTTCTGCGGTTTCAGGTCCTCTCGTACAAGGTAGAGCGCGAGAATGGAGAGCATGAAGCCGAAGGCAAGGTTCAGGAGACTGAAGGAACCGGTCACGGCGCCCCAAAGGACGGTGAAGACGACGGCGATCACGATGAGCGTCATGGTGTTGGCCCTCCGCCCGGAAAGACCGACTGGATATAGGCTGCCGGATTGAGAAGCCCCGCTGCCGCGTCGGAAGATACCTGCACGAGCGGCTCGGGGTCGAGGCCTGCGGCGATCGAAACCAGCGTTAACGCCGCCAGCGGCAGCAACAGGCTGCGGCTGAGCCGCTTCGGCGGCAGCGCGGTGCCTACCGGTGGTTCGCGCCAGAAGGCGAGCATGAAGACGCGCGCGCCGGCAATGGTCATCAGGAAGCCGGAGACGAGGATTGCGGCGGCGATCGGCCAGTTGCCGTCGTCCAGAGCCGCCTTCACCAGCATCGCCTTGGGCCAGAACCCGGAAAAGGGCGGCAGGCCCGCCACGGATAACAGAAGGCAGAGCGCGATGGCGCTGAAAAGCGGCTGAACGCGGTAAAGTCCCGAAAGTTCATGGAGGCTCCATGAACCGGCAAGGTCGCGCGCCGCGCCGGCCATCAGGTAGAGCGCCAGCATCAGGATCATCGAATGCAAGGCGTAGAAAATGGTCGCCGACAGCGCCAGCGGCGAGGCGAGCGACAGGCCCGCCAACATGACGCCGATGCCGGAAATCACGAGATAACCCAGCATCCGGCGCAGATCGGATTGCGCCAGCGCGCCGAGCCCGCCGGTCAGCATGGTTAGCACCGCAAGCAGCATGACGACCGGCTGGTAGGCGATAGACTGCCAGCCGAAGAGCATGAGCGCGACGCGCAGCAGCGCATAGATGCCGACCTTGGTCATGAGGCTGGCAAACAGCCCGCCCACGACGATGCGCGGCGTGTGATAGGAAGCGGGCAGCCAGAAGTTGGCAGGCCACACGGCAGCCTTCATCGCAAAAGCGGTGATGAAGAGTGCCGTCAGTGTCATCAGCGGCGCCTGATCGTGTGCGGCCTTCAGGCGGCCTGCGAGGTCGGCCATGTTGAGCGTGCCGAAGACCGCATAGGTGTAGCCCGTTGCGGCGAGAAACAGCGTTGTGCCGATAAGGTTCAGGATCGCGTATTTCGTCGCGCCGTCCAGCTGCTCGCGTTCGGACCCGAGCACGATGAGACCAAAGGACGAGATCAGCATGACCTCGAACCAGACATAGAGGTTGAAGAGATCGCCGGTCAGGAACGCGCCCGACACGCCCGCCGTGAGAAATAGCAGGAACGGATAGAAGCCATAGGTGCGCCGCGCCCCGTCGATATCGCGGATCGCTGCAACGCAGGCGGCCAGCGCCGAAATTCCCGCCGTCAGCGCAAAGAGCGCGCCGGTGATGTCCACCGTAAACGCGATGCCGAAGGGCGGCAGCCAGCGCCCCATGACCATGGTCAGCGGACCGTCGCGCAGGACGACCCCGAGCAACAGGGCGTCGAGAACAACCAGTATCCCGAGTGCCGGAATGGCAAGCCGGGGCTGCAGCCTCGGTCGGCTGCGCGCCATCAGCAGCACCGCGCCGATGATCAGGCACCAGAGCGGCGGCGCAATGGTCAGCCAATGCTCCAGCGGCACGGGGCCGGGCACCATGGCCCGGGCAATCTCTGCACTGTTGTCGATGGGTGAAGCCATGCCTGTCTGTCGCCCTCAATAGCCGTTGGGTGGCGGCGGTGCGTCGCCCGGTTCGGCGAGCCGCATGGCTTTGGTGTCATCCGTGCCAAGCGCCTGATAGCTGCGATAGGCCAGCACCAGCAGGAAGGCGAAGAACGAGAAGGAAATTACGATCGCGGTCAGAATCAGCGCTTGCGGCAGGGGGTTGGCAGCGCTTGCCGCCAGCGTTTCGTCGCCCTTGCCGATGATCGGCGGCACGGCGCGCGTCACCCGGCCGCTGATGAAGAGCAGCAGGTTGATCGCATTGCCGAGGATCGCCACACCCAGCAGCATGCGGATCATGTGCCGAGACAGGAGGAGATAGACGGCAGCGGTAAAGAACACGCCTGCGAGAATTGACAGGATGCCTTCCATGGTCAGTCATCCTCCCGTTCTTCAAGCGCCAGCGCAATCGAGGTGATCGACCCGGTGACGACGAGATAGACGCCGATATCGAAGAGAAGCGGCGTCGAGAGCGCGACCTCCGTCCCGAACACGGATGGAAAGGCCCAGAGCGCCGTCATGAATGGAACGCCGGAGAACAGCGACAGAAGCCCGGCGAGCGCTGACACGAGCAGGCCTGCCGCCGCAATGGTCATCGGGTGCAGCTTCAGCGACCGGCGCACGGCCGAAACGCCGCTGGCAATGCCTCTGATGGCGAAGGCAGAGGCTGCGATCAGCCCGCCGATAAAGCCGCCGCCGGGTGCATTGTGTCCGCGCAGCAGCACAAAGACGGAAAACAGCAGCATCAGCGCCGTGAGATAGGGCGCCATGGTGCGAAAGATCAGCGTGTCCATGCCGTTGCGGCCCATCACGCGCTCCCCTCGGGATCGTTGTTGGCGGGGCGCGGCCCCTCCGGCGCGCGGATGCGGATCAGCGCAAGGATCGCCAGACCGGTTATGACGACGACGGCGATTTCGCCAAGCGTATCCGTGCCGCGAAAATCGACGATGATGACATTGACGACGTTTGCGCCATGCGCGACCGTCTTTGAAAAGCTGTTGAAGAACGCGGTCAGCCGATCATCGAACGGGCCTTCCACGGCGCGCAACAGAAGAGCCGTGAAGCCGAGACCTGCCGAAAGCGCAATCGCCGCATCCACCAGACGGCGGACGGGCTTGCGCCGGTCATGCGGCTTGAGGTCGAGCCGCGTCATGACCAGCGCGAGAATCACGACGGCGAGCGTCTCGACCATGAACTGTGTGAAGGCGAGATCCGGCGCGCCATAGATCAGGAAAATCATGGCGACTGCAAAGCCCTGGATGCCGAGCGACACGATGGCGGTCAGCCGGTCCGGCGTCAGCACGACGGTGGCAAGGCCGATGATGGCGATGGCGAAGATGATGACCTCGTCCGCAGGCATGTCTGCCGGCCAGTGCGGCAGGCCGGGCCATTCGCCGAAGAGCGAGAGCGGCAGGAGGAAGGCGAGGACCACCACGAGCAGCGTGACGCGCACATAGGTTTCCAGCCGCCCCGATTGCAGGATGCCGGTCAGGCGGAAGGCGACGCGATTGAGCCCGCGCATGGCCTGATCGAAGCCTTCGTCCGGCCCCCAGCCGATGCTTTCCAGCGCGGATGCGGCGGCCGCCCGGGCAGGTGACAGCGCCAGATAAACCACGATCCCGAGCGCGATCGTTGCCAGCGACAGAATGAAGGGCAGCGACATGTGCGGCACCGGCCCGATATCGACCAAACGTGGTTCCCCGGCGACCGCCGAGGCCATTGGGCTGCTGATGAGTGCGTGGAAAAGCGGCGCGAAAAGCCCGGCGGCGACACCCGCGAGCGCCAGAATGACCGGGCCGGTGAGCAGCGGCCAGGGCGCCTCGTGGATGCTCGCGTGCGGGGCTGCATCAGGATCTTCCTCGTGGGTCCCGTCGTGACCTGCATGCGGACCGGGCAGGGGCTTCTTTTCCCCGATGAAGGGCTTTAGCGCCACCGCGAATGCGAGCGCAAACATCAGCGCATTTCCGATCACTGCAACGAGTGTAAAGGCAATGGCACGCGCGTTGGCGCCCGCAAGCGCCGCATAGATTTCCTCCTTGGCGAGAAAACCTGCAAAGGGTGGCAGACCGCCCATGGAAAGGGCGGCAAGAAGCGCTGCGGCGAAGGTGATGGGCATGGCCTTGGCGAGGCCGCCAAGTCGTGTCACGTCGCGCGTACCGGCCTCGTGATCGACAGCGCCCGCCAGCATGAACAGCGCGCCCTTGAAGAGTGAATGGGCGATGAGATAGAGCACCGCCGCCTCGATGGCATGCGGGCTGCCGAAGCCGGTCAGCATGACGAGAAGGCCGAGCGAGGGAACCGTCGTGTAGGCCAGGATCAGCTTCAGGTCCGTCTGTCTCAGGCCGATGACCGTGCCGGTGATGAGCGTCGCACCGCCGAAAACCGGCAGGATGGTCTCCCAGGCGGGTGTGCCGCCAAGCGCGGGCGCCAGCCGCATCAGCAGGAAAACGCCGGCTTTGACCATGGTTGCCGAATGCAGGTAGGCCGAGACGGGCGTCGGCGCTTCCATGGCGTTGGGCAGCCAGAAGTGAAACGGAAACTGAGCCGACTTGGTGAATGCCCCGGCGAGGATCAGCAGCAGCATGGCGAAGTAGAACGGGCTCTGCGCGATATCCGGTCCGGCATGAAGGATCAGCGATATCGTGCTCGCGCCGGTGATGTTCCAGAGAAGCGTGAGGCCCGCAAGAAGCGCAAGCCCGCCGCCGCCGGTGACGACAAGCGCCTGCATGGCCGCGCGCCGTGCAGCCTCGCGGCTATGGTCGAAGCCGATCAGCAGGAAGGAGGTGAGCGATGTCAGTTCCCAGTAGATGAACAGCATCAGGAAACTGTCGGAGACGACAACGCCCAGCATCGCGCCCATGAACATGAAGAGGAAGGAAAAGAACCGCCCCTGGTGCGAATGCCCTTTCAGATAGCCTGCTGCATAGATCGTTACCAGTGCGCCGATGCCGGAAATCAGAAGCACGAAGGTGATCGAGAGCCCGTCGAGCAGCCACGAATAACTGACGCCGAGAGAGGGCACCCAAGCGTAGCCGCCGGTCAGCAGATCGCCCGGCTTCAGGCCGATGCCGATGCGCGCGAAGATGACGAAGACAAGCGCGGGAATGATGGCCAGACCATAGCCCGCCCGGTGGCCGAGGAGCCGTGTCAGAACAGGCGCAATCAGCGCGCCGAGGAAGGGCGACAGCAGAGCCAGAAAGATGAGGAGCGCTGGGCTTGCCGTCATCGCGTGTCGTTTTCCCTTCCCTCGCGGCTTTGTCAGTTTCCCTGGCGGAAAATGACCAGTCCGAGAGATAGGGTAAAGCGAGAGGAGCCTCAAGCAAGGCGTGGCGGAAATCGGTGGAAGGGGTGATTTTCGCACACATCGCACTCACGTCGAGTTGATGAAGCGTGTTGGGGCAGGACATTGCAGTCCCGCGGGATGAGGCCTATTTACGGCCAGTCGTCAAATCTGCTTTTTCACGTGTTTCGAAGCGGCCGCCTGCATCAAACAGGGGGGCCAGCGCTTGACACGCGCTACACGCACACATGAAATCCGCAAATGGCGTCAACCCGTTATCGCTGACCCTTGAATCAATCTGGCAGGGTCTTAAAGGAGATCGACATGGCAGGCCGTATTGTCCCCGTCATCACGAAGTCGGACGCCGAATGGCGCGACCAGCTGACCCCCGAGCAGTATCATGTCACCCGCAAGCATGGCACGGAGCGGCCGTTTACCGGTCCGTTCTGGAACACGTTTGAGCGCGGCACCTATTCCTGCGTCTGCTGCGATCAGCCGCTCTTTGTCTCCGACACCAAGTTCGATGCCGGCTGCGGCTGGCCGAGCTTCTTCAAGGCAGTGTCCGAGGATGCCATCACCGAAATCGAGGATCGCTCGCATTTCATGGTGCGCACGGAAATCCGCTGCTCGCGCTGCGAAGCCCATCTGGGTCACGTGTTCCCGGATGGTCCGCCGCCAACCGGCCTGCGCTATTGCCTGAACGGCACGGCAATGAACTTCACGCCGGACAAGTGACGCCGCGTCTTCTCTTCTCCCCGGTTGGGAGAAGTTCTCCGAAGGACAGATGAGGGGCTGCCAGGTGCGGCCCCTTCACGTCAATGCATGCATTCGCTGCAGACGGCGGCGTGCGGCACGGCTTCCAGCCGCTTGGCCGAGATCGGCCCGCCGCAGCGCACGCAGGTGCCATAGGACCCGTCGGCGATCCGCCTCAGAGCTGCGTCGATGGCTTTCAGTTCCATCTGTCCCTGCAGCCCCAGCCCTTCCAGCACCTCGTCGTTTTCGCGCTCGGTCGCCCGTTCTTCGCTGTCCGGGTTCGGTTGCTGGTCAAGGTCTGCCTCGATCTTGCCGAGCCGCGATGTCAGTTCGGCGCGGCGGTTGAGCAGGCGGGTTTCGGCGGAATGGGCGGTGGTCATGATATGGCTCTCCTCTTGATTGTGCGGGAAAATGGGGCGATCTGAGCTACGGCTCAGCGGTCGACCAGCACGGACACATGCGCATGGCGCACCACCCGGTCGGCGGTTGATCCCAGGAAATAGTTGGAAATGTCGGGTCGGTGCGAGGCGACGATGATGAGGTCTGCCTCATGCTCGCTGGCGGCGGCCAGAATGTTGCGCGCGGGCGGCCCGGTGCGCACTTCGGAAGTGATCTTGAGCTCTGCGCCTGCCGCCATCGCCTCGAGGTCGGCCAGCGCATTCTTCAGGTTCTTTTCGATGACATCGCCCGGCAAATCGATGGCAAGATAGCCAGGCACGTCCTCAACAACATTGACGAGGACGATTTCGCCACCGCTGTCGGCCAGCGCCTTTGCCCGTTCCAGAATGCGGCGGCCGCGCTCAAGATGGATGAGATCGACGGCCACGATGATCTTCCTGAACATGCTCTTCTCCACTCTGTGCGCTTGGGAACAGCGCATTCGGGGGCATTGCCTGCCCCTTTCTCAGGTGAAGAATCCGCGCTTTCGGCACCTGCTGCCTTGATTGAAATCAAGACGGCTACCGTTGGGATGACGCCGGAGGCTGATCAGGCGCGAAATGCTTGTATGGCTGTCTTTCCTAGTCCCGGGTATAGGGCCAGGAGAGAATGACCAGCATGGTCAGGATGACCGGTACCGCGCAAAGAGCCGGCAGGATGAGCGCTGGGAGCCCGAAGAGAACGATCATCAGCGCCCAGAAGAGCAGCAGGTTGATGATGAACAGAAGTTTCGCAGTGGCATTGCCCTCGACAGCTTCGCGAAGCATCCAGCCAAGCACTGGGATATTGTATAGAACGGCCTGCATCATCTGAATTCCAAATCAAGATCAGTTCTTGGATCGTATAGCGATCCGGCGGCAAAAATTGACAATTGTCATGGAAATAGAAGTTCAACGATCTCGTGCTCGAACGGGAGTTTCCACTAACATGAATTTCGTCAATTCTTGAAATATGTCTTAGAGATTCAGGTTTTTGCGGTAAAGCAACTTTGCAGTCATGCTGCAATCCGCCGCAGGCAGCTCAGGGCTCCCAACGATATCAAGGCTCCGAACGATATGATAGCCGGGGCGAGGATGGCGCCCCGGCCATTGTCGTCACATCTTCTTCATGTCGTGCTTCATTTCTCCGCCCTTGGCCGAGCCGACCATGAATTCGACCTTCACGTCGCCGGCCTTGGCGAAATGCAGCGTCGCTTCGATCATCTGGCCTTCCTTGAACGGCTGCTTGACGTCCATGAACATGACATGCTGGCCGCCGCGCTTCAGTTCGACGGTCTTTCCGGCTGGAACCGGAATGCCGTCCTTCAGCTGGCGCATCTTCATCACGCCGTCGGTGATGGCCATTTCATGCAGCTGGACATTATCGGAGACCGGCGACTGGATCGACACCAGCGTATCGTCGGTCTTGCCGTGATTGGTGATGGTCAGGTAGCCGCCGCCGACCTTCGCGCCCGGCACCATGGCGGGTGAATTCGGGTGCACGATTTCAAGATCGCCAACCTTGAACTCGTGGGCGAAGGCAGCGGTCGCGACCATGACGGCAGCGGCGGCGATGGCGATTTTCTTGAGGAATGTCATGTTGTGTCTCCTTGTGTGACGTGATTGCTGGTTGATGTGGCCGCCGGTAGCGCCGACGGGAGGTCTGTATGTGGGTGGATATGCCGACTGCGCGGCGTCACGCGGGCTGAACGGCCTCCCGGGTCCGCCGCGCGGGTCTTGTGGGTGTCACTGTTCCGCCGCTTGCCAACGTGCCGAGCGCATCGGGACGGCTGATCGTGACCACTTCGGCATGGGTGAAATCGATGAGGCCATCCCGCTTGAACTGGTTGAGCGTGCGGCTCACCGTCTCGATGGTCAGTCCAAGCCAGTCGGCAAGATCGGCGCGAGTCAGATAGAGCGTGAGCGACGGCTTGCCGGGCCGGCCGCCGCGCGACTTTCGCGGAAATTGCCCGGCGAGGTCGAGAAGCGCGCTGGCAACCTTTTCCGCTGCCGTCATCCGGCCGAGCAGCATGGCATGGCGATGAATGCGCGCCAGCGCCTTGATCGCACTGTCGGCTGACAGTTGCGGTGCGGCGGCCGGATCAATGACATCGACCTTGGTGTAGGTCAGCGCGCGCGCCGTCATCGCGGGATCTGCGGCGCGAAAGCAGCGCTCCGGTCCCAGGATATCAATGATCTGGCGGCGACCGTCGTCCAGCATGTGATAGAGTGCGATGCAGCCCTGGGTAACCCGGTAGAGCAGGGCGGCGGGTTCGGCCTCGACGCCGATCGTCTGGCCAGGCGTGAGATAAAGTTGCTGCGGGCGTGCGGCCTGCGGCGGTTTGCGACCCGTTGCCGCCAGGGTGGGATGAGGCAGCGCGCTCGGCTGCAATTCGGCATTCAGCATGAAATGTGTCCGCTTTCGTGCGCGGACATCGGCAGGCATATCGCCGGATGCGTCCGCACGGATGACAGGAATGGCAGGCGGCATAGCCGTCGCCGGTTCGTTCTGTCAGGTGCGGAAAGGTGGTGCCCGCGGGCCGGAGCCGGGCGGATAGAGAAGGTGGCGAAGTTGAATGGACGACTTCGGTCTCACGGTCTCGTCGAGACGCGCGACATGTGCGCAGTCGCTGCCCATGGGCATAGGCATGGCGACGGCCTTGTTCAGGCCCATCGTGTCGGCTGAAAGCTTGACGATCTTGCCCTGGCCGGAGCCGTCCGGCACGGTCACGCAAAGCGATGGAAGCGAGCCATCCGGCAGCACATAGCTTGCGATTTCATGCGCCGAGAGTTCCCGGGTGCTGCCGTTTGCGGTTGCGGTAAATCCGAACGCAACGAGGCCGATCGCGCAAAATGCGCGGATCGCTATATCCCTCAATGTTACCATCGAATGCCGCATCAGCGGGTCGTCTCCACAATTAGTCTGAAGGTCTAGGCTGCAGCATGCCAAACGTCAATGCGGCAAACTGGTTATGAAGCGGGCATAGCGGTCCACGCGCGACCCTTCTTTGCGCCGGATCAAGCTTTCCTGATAAGCCCTCATTTGCCGCACAGTGGCCTGCGGGGAAATTGAATAAGAAAAAAATCCCATATTCGGCAGAAAAATCCTGAAATCATTGTTAGAATCAATTCAGAGTTGTGTGAAATCGCTTCCATTCGTCCACGAATTTCCTCTAGGGTGTATGAATAATTTCCTATTTTATGGAGATCCTCATGCCGCCAGATAGTCGCCTCCCGGACAGGAACGCCGCGCCGATCCCGCAATTCTTCGAATTTGGTCCACGATCCGCACGTTTGTCCGGACAACATGAAAGGGTCGTCTGCGACGCGGTCAGGCAGATGACGGCAGAGTTCTTCTTTGCCGCCCACGGCCGCGTTGGCCCCCGCCGCGAGCGTCGTCGCTTCGTTTGCCATATCCGGCAGATCGCCATGTATGTGTGCCACGTGGCGCTGCGCATGACGCAGACCACGATCGGCCTCGGCTTCGGCCTGGATCGCTCGACCGTCGCCCATGCCTGCGCCGTCGTCGAGGACCGGCGGGACGACAGGGAATTCGATGAATTCGTCGCCGCAGTCGAGCGCATCGCGGTCCTGGCCTTCGGCGAGATCAAGGGGTTGGCGCATGACTGAGGATATGTCCGGCGCACTCGTCCGCCTTTTGAAGTTCCTGCAGCCGAAGGGTGCCTTGATTTCGCCCGAACAGGACAAGGGGGCCATGATCGAACTTGTCGCGGGCGGCGCGCGCCTGCGCATGGGCCGGGAGGTGCTGGCCATGGCGGTCCGTCAGGGCCTCGTTGCCCTCAAGTCCGGTCGACTTTCGCCAACCCGGGAGGCGGCGGCCTTTCTGGCGCGCGCGGCTGCGGCAAAGGGTGAGGGCCATGGCGCACAGCACCGCGCCATCGAATTTGTCCACGCGACGGTGGAGGGGGCAGAACAGACCGTTGCGCTGAACCGGCTTGAATCACCGCTTGCCGCGCTTGAGCGATTGAAGGATCGCGACGGGCGTGCCTTCTTCCCGCGCGAGGCCGTGGCCGCAGGCGAAAGACTGCATGCCGATTTCACCCGCGGGCAGATGCAGCCGCGGATCACCATGCGCTACGAGCCGCGGCTGGAAACGGTCATCAAGGGACAGCGCGGCGGTGGTGCGGAACTTTCCGATTCGGCGCTGTCCGCGCGCCTGCGCGTTTCGGCGGCGGTCGAGGCCATGGGGCCGGATCTCTCCGGTGTCGCGCTGGATGTCTGCTGCTTCATGAAGGGGCTGGAAACGGTGGAGCGCGAACGCCAATGGCCTGTCCGCTCCGCCAAGCTGATGCTGCGCACAGCCTTGATGGCGCTGCACCGCCACTATCAGCCGCCAGCCCGTGAACGCGCCCGCCACTGGGGCGAGGCCGGTTTCAGGCCGTCCTTATCTTAGGCGCTCAAGCCTTTGCGGTCAGCGCCACTGCCGCCTCGTTGCGGATGCGCTTGATCATCGAACGCAGCCCGTTGGCGCGCTGGGACGAGAGGTGCTCGACGAGCCCGATCCGGTTGAACACATCGATCGCGTCGGTGCCGGCAATCTCGGACGCCTTGTGGCCGGAATAGATGGCGAGAACGATGGCGACCAGCCCGCGCACGATATGCGCGTCGCTGTCACCCTTGAAGTGCATCACCGGATCATCGCCAGCTTCGGATGAACTGACGAGCCAGACCTGGCTTGCGCAGCCCTGCACCTTGTTCTCGGATGTCTTGTCGGTATCGGGCAGGTCCGGCAATGCCTTGCCCAGCTCGATCACATAGCGATAGCGATCTTCCCAGTCATCGAGAAAGGAGAAGTCTTCGATCATCTGTTCGACTGTGGTCATCGTGTCGCGTCCGGCATTCTGGAGTTTGTCAGGGAAAAGTGGAACCCGGCAAACCCTGATGGTTGCACCCCTGCCGCCCATATAGGGCCATTGCGGCAGCGTGGAAACTGTCCGCACAAAAGAAAAACGCCGCAAGGAAGACCTTGCGGCGGCCGCGATCCATCGCGAGTCCAGGCAGGATAAGCTTGGTGTGGCAGGCATCGTTACGACGCCTAGCCGAAAATCAGTGTTGCGGGCGGGCCTGCGGGATCGGGATGATCGTCCCGGTGGTCACCTTGTCGGGCATCGGCTGGCTTGCCGTTTCGGGCACGTCCTTTGTCGCGGCGGCGATGAGTGCGGCGACCTTGTCGGTCGCACCGGGCGCCGTCGGCTGCGCCGAAGCGGTCGTGCTGGCGGTCGCGGCGGGATTGTTGCCGAAATTCTTGTCGAGCATCTTGTAGGCAACCAGTGCGCCTTCACGGGCACGGCTGCCGAGTGCTGCAATGGTCTGCGAACCCTGCTGGCAGACATCCGGACGCTGTGCGCACATCTGCGATATATAGCCTATGGCGCCTGCTGCCGCCGAGAATGCCTGCGTGGCTTCGACTTGCGGTGCGCCGGAAAGGTTCTTTTCCGCCTCGCTGTCGAAAAACGGCAGGCAGACGAGGACGAGCGAGAACCAGAACGCTCCTTTGATCAACATACCCATGCCTGTGGTCCCTGTCTTGGTCACCGGTCTTTTGCCGGTGTTGGTTTTGCCGGTCTTCTTGCCGACGCGAGAACCATAGGCGAGACATCCAAAGGCCGATTTGAGAAAAATCCGAGACATTGATTCAAATTTGTCTCAAATTTTATCGATCGGCCGAAATGCGCGACGTCCGCCGCATTTGACGCGCATTTTAGGCAATCACGTTAAGCATAGCGCCGGGCCATTCCCGCAATTGCCGGGCTTTGCGCCACGCGCCCCATCCGCGAGTGTTAACGAATACGGCAAGTCGTTGATTTTCAGGCGCTTACGTGCTGTTAACCACAACCGGGAAAGGCTGCGGCAAATCGTTCCAAATCGAGATTTCGGGGGAGTTTTGCCACCTTTTGGGCCGCGCTTTTAGACTTTCCTTAAGCCCCGGGTGCGATTGTCGGAACATCGAATGAACGAGTTTGCGTCTGGATTCCCGCGTGCAGGTATTGCGTCACATGGCTGATCGGCTGGCAACATGGCCCTCGCGGCTTGTTGCTGCGCTGGTGCCGGACCTTGCAGCCGGCAATGCCTTGCGTGCACAGCGTCTTGAACGCGTGATGACCATGGGCCTCATTGCTCTTCCGGTCGCGCCGCTTGCGCTCAGCGTCATCACCAGCCCGGCCGTTGCGCTTCCTGCGGGTGTGGGTGGTGCAGTCGCGCTGACGCTCGCGGGTGCAGCACTTGCCGCCATCGGTGGTGAAGGCGATCCGGTGTCCGAGACGCAGCCAGCCACGACGCCGGACGATGATCTTCGCGCCCTTTTTGAAAATCCGCTCTATGACATGATGCCGGGCCTCGTCACGCTGCACAATGCGCGCGGGCAGGTCATGTCGATCAAGGGGCGCGATCGTACTGAAATCGCACGCGGCCTGAGACCGCTGACGGGCAATGGCCTGATCGAGCAGATCCACGTGTCCGACCGCATCAAGTTTCTGCAAGCTGTCGATGAACTTCGCCAGGGCGAAGCCGGCGCCGATATCCGCGTTCGCTTCGAATCGCTTTCCACGCAGACCGATGTCGCGAGCCAGTTCGTCAATTGCCGCCTTTTGCTGGGCGGCCTTCGGTCGGCGGACGGAGACTTTGCAGGCTTTTTCGCCCAGATGATCGACTGCCGTGACGAGCAGGAACTGGAGCGCCAGCTCGCTCTGCGTGCCGCCGACGCGGACGCTGCCAACGAGGCCAAGTCGCGCTTCCTCGCCGCTGTCAGCCATGAGCTGCGCACCCCGCTGAACGCCATCCTTGGCTTTTCGGACATTCTTTCGGGCGAATATTTCGGCAAGCTCGAAAACGACCGCCAGCGCGAATATGTGAGCCTCATCAACCAGTCGGGCAATCACCTGCTCGCCGTGGTCAACACCATGCTCGACATGAGCAAGATCGAAGCCGGTCGCTACGAACTGATGTGCGAACCCTTCATGGTCGGCGATGTCGCCGGCGCCTGCGATGCGATGCTCGGACTGCAGGCCAGGACCAAGGGCGTCACCCTGACCACGCGCGTACCCCGCGACGCAGGCGAGCTTGTCGCCGACCGCCGCGCCGTGCAGCAGATCCTGATCAACCTTGTCGGCAATGCCATCAAGTTCACGCATGAAGGCGGCGTCGTTTCGCTCGATGTCGAGCGTCGCGGCAGTGAAGTTCGCCTCATCGTCAGCGATACCGGGATCGGCATCCCGGAAGACAAGATCGAACTTCTCGGTCGTCCGTTCATGCAGGTGCAGAATGCCTATTCGCGCCAGTATGAAGGCACCGGCCTTGGCCTTTCGCTGGTCAAGGGCCTCGTGTCGCTGCATGGCGGCCGTTTCGAAATCACCAGCAAGCTGGGCGAGGGTTCCGTGATGACGGTCATCCTGCCCGCAGATGGTCCGGAGGCTGCGGAAGCAGTCGGCGGCCGTCAGGCTGAACGCCCGGTGGAATTCCCGCCACGGCTTCAGGACCTTGCAGACAAATATCAGAAGAAGGACAGTGCTCATGACCTCGCGAAAGCGCAGACCGCCTGAAAAAAGGCGGCCGGGGCGCATCTCGCGGCTGATGGCAGGCAGCGCCTCGCTCATCGGTACGGCCGCGATGCGCAATCCCGCAGCAACGGGCGGCACAGCCGTCTTTGCAATCGTCTTCTCGTTCGTTGCAGCCAACGCGCTCTGGTATCAGCCGAGCGCGCATCCGCATCCGTGGCTCGACACGCGCGGCGCGTTCCGCGACTACACGTCCCATGCCATGCAGCCCGGCAGTGCCGACATGACGACCTACAAGATCGAGCATGATCCGGATCCGGCCATGCAGAAGGCTGCCGCCGAAGAGGCCGCTCCCGCCGCCGCACCCGAAGTGCAGAAAAGCGCTGCCTTGGCCGCACCGGCTGCCGATGCCCAGCCGAGCGATGCAGTTGTCGTCAAGGATGCATCCGGTGACCCGAAGTCCGACCTGATTGTCGCCATCCAGGATAATCTGGCCCGCCGTGGCCTCTATGAAGGCCCATCCGACGGGCGTCTCGGCCCGAAGACGCAGGCCGCCATCATGTTCTATCAGGAAACGCGCGGCCTGCCGGAAACCGGAAATCCGGACGCGGCACTGCTTGATTTGCTGAAGAAGGACAATTCGGAATTCAACGTCATCCCGGCGGACCGCCGTCAGCAGCCCGCCACCACGGGTGCCATCGTTCCACGTGCGAAACCTGTCGCGGATCCGGTTGCCGGTCTGATCAAGGCGACGCCGGCCAGGAAGCCGCAGGCAACCGCACCGAAGCCCGAGGCGGTTGATCATCCGCCGATCCCTTCCGTTGCCATTCCCGCCAAGGCACCCGCCTCCAAGCCGGCGCCCCAGCCCGTGGCGGCTGCGCCTGCACCGCCGTCGGATCTCGTGATGGCGATTCAGAAGGGCCTGTCTAACCTTGCCTACAAGGACGTCTCGGTGGATGGCAGGGTCGGCGAACAGACCCGTCAGGCGATCCGCCACTTCCAGGCGCATTACCGTCTTCCCGTCACCGGCGAGCCGAATGAGGCGTTGCTGGAAAAGCTGAAGAAGATCGGCGCACTGTGAATTCTTCGAGATAAGGCAACCACGCCATCTTCCGGCGCTGCGGCGCGATTGCTGACAGGGCAGCGCGGGAGATCATTTCCGCGTCGATAATATGTCGCGCTTTGGTCTATGATGCGGCGATGGAATCGATGCCGCGTCTCAAATCCGAAATCTTTGTTTCAGCCCTGCTGCGCTGCGTGTTCGCCGATGGTGGGTTTGCGGCGGTCGAGCACAGGGGTGAGGCATCCGCCGGTGCAATCTTCATCAAGCAGCGCAACCGCCTGGGCCTCGTAACGCTTGCAGGTCCCGCACCCCAGACGGCATTTGAAGATGGCGAGGAGAAGGGGCGCAAATTCGAGCTGCGGCTTGTCGATGCCGACGAACAGGCAGTCGCCGCGCAGATGGACCGCGAACGGCGCTTCGATCCCGATCTCTGGCTGGTCGAACTGGAGTGTGACCGCGAGCTGGCGAATTACATCGAGCTGGCTTGATCAGCCCCGCTGCAATCCGGCAAACACCGACATCAAAGGCGAATTTTCGTTGCTGGCAACGTCTTCGCGGGTGGCCGTGTCCGGCGGCATCGTGCCGTCATCCTCGAACTCGCCGGTTTCCGTATAGTGGTCGGCACGCCGCCAGGAGGCGACACGGTCCACGCATTCTGCCGGATCGAGAGACCGAAGGATCATGTGCGCACGGGTGCGTCCGTCGGTTGCCTTGGCCAGATGCGGATAGATGCGGCAAAGGACGAAACGGATATCGGCGGCGGAAAAGCCGAGCGCAACCAGCGTCGTGGCCAGCTGTACACCGGTGATGTCGAGCAGGATGCGATCGGCCAGCCAGATGGTGCTGCCCAGCGCGTCGGCAAGCGTGCGCGCCAGCACCGGGGTTTCACGATTGCGCGCAAAGCGAACGATCAGCGACTGATGGTAACCGCTGGCGCCCTTGAGGATCTTCGGCGCGGCACGCTGCGGATCGTTGCGGGCAATAAGGTGCCGCAGATCGTTTCGAAGTGCCTCTTCGCGGGCAAGCCTTGCCACGTCACGCGCATCGTCGAGGGCTGCTTTCTCCGTGTCGCTCGGCTGAGGTCGATCGTCAGGCATGGTGGCATGGGTGGTCTCGGTCTCGATCTCGGCAGGTGCCGCGGCGGGCGCGGGATTGACCTGCGGTCGTTGCCGCCAGCCGGCGCCATCATGGAGGGCTGCCAGCGCATCGACGATGATCGGCGAAAGCTCGTCGCGCGTTGCAATGGCGCGTGCATGGGCCTCGCCCTGACTGCGCGCAATGTCGATCAGCGTGCGGTCGTCGATGGCCTTGGACTGGGACAGGAAGATTGCCGCCGTGGCAATGGGCTGGCAGCCGATGAAGAAGCAGACGGGCTGCGGCAACGTCTCGCAGCGCGAGAGTGCGGCCACCGCCTGACGGCGGGCTTCTTCGGTGGAGTTTTCGTAGAGCGGGCGGAACAGCTCGGCAAACTGCCGCAGTTCGGTACGGGACGGTTTTGAAAGTGATTCGAAGCTGGTCACGGTTGCCATCAGAACCACATCCCGCTTGCGAATGGAGTGCGGCTTTTCCAACTCTCTGAAACGGTCATACACGGGTTACACCTGCAGGATACGCAATACAAATGCCGGGTCCTCGGCATCCAGAACGTCGGTTGCAGCGAGGTTGGTCCCACATCTCTCAAATTAACGGAAAACTGTTTACAACCTATTAACTATGGTGTGGCTGAATCAGCCTCAAGGACGTTGAAGCCACTGGAAAACCGGCTTTTTCGATCCGACGTTGAAACCGTGGAACCCCGTTGGGTGCCATGGTTCAGAGATCGGCGCAGATGTCCCGGAAACAAGGAATTCAATCCGGCGAATGCGTTGGCCCGCAGGGACAGGCGGGCAGGGTGAAATAGCTGTGGTTCATCCGTCTCGATTTTTGATTGGAGACGAGCATGGCAGACGTAATCAGACTTCAGGAGAGGATGCCCCGCGGGCCACGCAAAAGCGTGCACTTGCCCGAGGACGCCAAGATCCTTCTTTTCACGGGCATTCGTTACGAGCGGGTCGAGGATTTCGGCCGGGTCGAGATCAACGAAGCCGGTGAGAAGGTGACCCACTAATACGTGCCGCGCTCAAATTGAGCGGCACGACCATGAATTAGTCTTCAACCGGATCGCAACTTGCACCGGCGAGAAACGCGTCGGCAGGTGCCGCCATCGACTTTTGTGGCACGACAGCGCGGATCACCGCATAGCCCTCCGGCTTCTGCATGGTCACCAGGATCGAGCCTTGTGCCGTATCCGGGCCCGCATTCTTCAGCGCAGCGATCTGCGCATCCGTTCCCACGACGATATCCAGGAAGCCGCGCACCGACGTGCGATCGGTCATGCTGAAGACCTCGTTGGAGGTCGACGTGTAGACGGCCGCCGACCAGAGCGGAACGTCGCCCTGCGCCACCAGGTGGATGGGGCCGTCCTCGGTCGAGAACGCACAGACGGCCTCGCGGACGAACGGACCACTGGCCGCCAGTTCGCCGTCGGATGCGGTGGCGGGCAGGGGATTGAATTCCCCATCGGCGTCGAGGTCAAGCACGCGGGCATAGGAATCAACGCCAGAATAGAGCGGGGTGGCGAGGATGATCACGATGTGCAGCACCAGCGCGCCCAGAATGCCCACACCGATGGCGTAAAGAAGGCTACGCATGGCCGCAACCCTCGCGCTTGATCGATGGCATGGACTGGTCAATCACGCCCGAACTCCCCGCCACCGGCGTGTCGAACAGCGTGAAGGCGAGGTGATAGCCCTGGCCCGGCGGAACCGAGAGCCAGTTGCCCGGCTGCGCATCGGCGGATACGCGGATGGTGACAGTCCCGTCGTTGCCGTAAAGCACCTGTTGCGAATTCAGGGCCGACGGGAGGCCAGGCGATCCCGTCAACGGAACGTTTTCCGAGGTGGTTGCCGTCAGCGTCCAGAAGCGTGCGATCGGCATCTTGCCGGTCAGGACATAGGTGCAGGCCCCCGACAAACCGCCCCCGTCGCTGTCTGACGATGCATAGAGAACAAGCCCTTCGGCGCTGCCAAGCAGAAGGCGGCCGGCGCGGGCGCGATGGTTGCGCGCATAAGGATCGGCGTCTTCGGTCTGCGCCTTGGGGAAGGCCTGCCAGGGACCGAGGTTGATCGCCCCGAAGCCCGACGAATGCCGGATTGCATAGCGCGTCATGGCGATGCCCCCGCCAAAGGCGATAGCCAGAGCAATGCCGACCAGAAGGGGAACCCGAAATATTGAAAACACGCGCTGCTGCTTCTTCCTGTGATCTTTATGGGCGACTGGTTTTTTCGGCGGTTGACATGGGCGTGGATCGATATTGGTTATCGGGTTTCGGATTTCAGGTTCGCCCCGCTGGCGAAGTCGGCCTGCGGGGTTGCGGCGGCCAGGGGTGATGCGTCGTTCAGCGCCTTGCCGATGGCCTCGACAACACGGGTGGACTCCGGCGTCAGCATGCGTGGACGAACGATGGACAGGGTGTCGGGGTTGTCGGCCGGCTTTGCCGCGGGATCAGCCTTGGCAATCGTCGTGGGCATCGGATTGTCGATGCCGGGGATAGGTTTCAGCACGATGCCCTGATGGGCATAGTCCATCAGCTTCTTGAACGTCATGGCCGGCAGCGATCCACCGGTGATGCGGTTGGTTGCCGAAAAATCGTCGTTGCCGAGCCATACGGCGGTGGTGAAATTGCCGGTAAAGCCGACGAACCACGCGTCGCGGTAGGACTGTGTCGTGCCGGTCTTGCCGGCTGTCGGGATACCGTTGTCGAGGGCTGCGCGCCGCGCCGTGCCATCAACCGGAATGGTCACCAGGATGCGGTTCATCGAGGAAAGCGCCTGCTCCGACAGCACGCGTTTGGCCGGCGGTTCGTCGTGGCTGAAGTCGTAGACAACATTGCCCGCCTCGTCGGTGATCTGGGTTATGCCATGGCGGCGTGCCTGCATCCCGTCCGACATGAACACCGAATAGGCGGTCGCCTGATCCATGATCGTCACTTCGGATGTGCCGATGGGGATCGTCTTGTCGTTCTTGATCGGCGTTTCGACACCCATGTCATGCGCCATCTTGATGATGGGCCCGATGCCGAAATGCTCCTTGGCCAGCCGCACCGGCACGGTGTTGATCGAATGCGCCAGCGCACTCATCAGCGTCACGCGGCCTTCGTAGCTGCGCTCGTAGTTCTGCGGCGACCAGTTGCCCCAGGTGATCGGGGCGTCGGTGATGGTCGATTCCGGTGTGAAGCCGTTTTCCATGGCCACCGCATAGGTATAGACCTTGAACGACGAACCCGGCTGGCGCAGCGCCTTGGTGGCGCGGTTGAACTGGCTCTCGCCATAGTCCTTGCCGCCGACCATGGCCCGCACGGCACCGCCATTCTCGATCATCACCAGTGCGCCTTGCGTCACATGTGCGCTCTCGCCATATTGCCGGAGCGTCGACTGCATGGATTCGTCCGCCGCCTGCTGAAGTTGCGGATCGAAGGTCGTTCTGACGATCAGCGTATGGGATGATTTCGGCCCGGCCAGCCGCTTGGTCTCGTCAAACGCCCAGTCGAGGAAGTAGTCCGGCGATTGCGCATTGGCATGGTCAACGACACTTGCCGGATTGCGCCGCGCGGCCACCACCTGGCCTTCCGTCATGAAACCGGCCTGAACGAGGTTGGTCAGAACATCGTTGGCGCGCGCACGCGCCGCGGGAAGGTTGACGGTCGGCGAATATTTGGTTGGCGCCTTGAAAAGGCCGGCCAGCATGGCGGCTTCGGCCAGATTGATCTCGGTGACATCCTTGCCGAAATAGTATTGGGCAGCAGCCTCCACGCCAAATGTGCCGGCACCCATATAGGTGCGGTCGAGATAAAGGCGCAGGATTTCCTTTTTCGTCAGATGCGTCTCGAGCCAGAGCGCCAGGAAGGCTTCCTTGATCTTGCGCTCGAGCGAGCGCTGATTGGTCAGGAAGAGGTTCTTGGCCAGCTGCTGGGTCAGCGTGGAGCCGCCCTGAACGGTCTGTCCCGCCCGCGCATTGGTTGTCAGAGCGCGCGCAAGGCCGATGAAATCGATCCCGAAGTGGTCGAAGAAGCGTCGGTCCTCGGTCGAGAGAAGCGATTTCACGAAATAGTCGGGCAGATCGTCGACCGGCACGGAGGTTTCGTGGATGACGCCGCGATGGCCGATCGGCGAGCCGTATCGGTCAAGGAAGGTCACGGCATAGTCGCCGCGCTTGCGCCAGTCGTCCTTGGTTTCCTCAAACGCCGGCTGGGCAAGGGCCAGCAGCAGCACGAAGCCCGCCGCGCCCAGCGTCAGCGCCTCGCCGCTGAGCTCGGACAGAATGCGCCAGATGCCGCGCGCCTCGAAGCGGCGGAACCAGATGGTGATGTCCAGCCAGATCTCGCCAAGCCTGCGGCCCGCATTCCACAGTGCGGAATCCAGCACGGCATCGAGCTTGAGAAAGAAAAAGCGCTTGCGGAAGCGGCGCTTTTCATTCTTTGAAGGATCTGCAGGATCGGTCATGGTGCGTCACGTGCCGTGCTGTTTTTGCAAGTATAAACCGAGTTTCTGGCAATGTGCGAAAAAAGCACAACCAGCGTGATTCGTGGAGCGTATATCGCATGCCAATCCTTGAGATTTCACCTCACGATTGCGTGTGAGAGCAAGCTCAGCGAAAACAGGCCAAACGGCGAAAGTGGACCATGACCGGCGAACCCTTCTGGAAGACGAAGACGCTCCTCGAAATGAGCGATGGCGAGTGGGAAAGCCTCTGCGATGGTTGCGGGCTTTGCTGTCTTAACAAGCTGGAGGACTGGGACACCGGCGAGATCGCCTGGACCTCCATCCGCTGCACGCTGCTCGACGGTGATACCTGTCGCTGCAAGGACTATGAAAACCGCCAGAAGACGGTGCCCGACTGCATTCGCCTGACGCCCAAGGAAGTGAACGAAATCAGCTGGTTGCCGCCGACGTGCGCGTATCGTCTGGTGCGCGATGGCGAGGACCTGCGCTGGTGGCATCCGCTGGTCTCGGGCAATCCGGAGACCGTCCACGAGGCCGGCATTTCCGTTAGCGGCCAGACGACCAGCGAAGACGGCATCGATATCGAGGACTACGAGGACTTTCTGGTCGATTGGCCGCTCCACCGGCCTGAACGTGTGCCGGGTGGCGGCAGGCGATGACCCTCGACGGTATCGTTCCCGCATCCGCCGCAGCCTTTGCGCTGGCAAGCCTTCTGATCGAATTGACGCCGGGACCCAACATGACCTGGCTGGTGCTGGTGGCGGTGGAAGAGGGGCGACGGGCTGCCCTTTCCGCGGTGGCGGGCGTGGCGCTCGGCCTGTCGCTCATCGGTGCCATTGCGGCGCTGGGTGTGGCCGAGGTGGTCCAGAGTTCGCCGGTTGCCTATGAGGTGCTGCGCTGGGCAGGTATTGCCTTTCTGCTCTATCTCGCCTGGGATGGCTGGCGCGGTGAGCCGGGCGAAGAGGAGGCCGATGGCAGGCGCTATTTCCTGCGCGGGTTCATGGCCAATGTGCTGAACCCCAAGGCCTTCATCTTCTACATCGCCGTCCTTCCGGCCTTTGTCGACCGCGCCGGCGCCATCGCCGAGCAAACCTATGTGCTGACGGCCATCTACGTCGCGATTGCCACCGGCGTACACTTCACGCTGGTCATGATAGGCGGTGCGCTCAGGCCCTATCTGAACCGCCCGGAAACGGAAAAGCGCTTGCGTCGGGTGCTGGCGGTTGCGCTGGCGCTGATTGCGCTTTGGTTCGCCTGGTCCACGGCGCGATAGGCGTCACAAGACAGTTTGATCTTGCGCAATGCGCGTTGCTCGCTATATAGATATGAAAAACAATATCTATTGAAACGGAGCCTGCGATGTCCAAGAATTACCCCGATATCATCAAGTCGATTTCCGCCAATTCCCGCAAGATCCGCAAGGCCATCCCCGAGACGATGGCAGGCTTTTCGCAGCTTGCACAGAACGCCAGCAAGGATGGGGCGCTCAGCGCCAAGACCAAGGAAATGATCGCGGTCGCGATTGCCATCGCAACCCGTTGCGATGGCTGCATCGGCTATCATGTCGAGGCGCTGGTCAAGCTCGGCTGCACGTTCGAGGAGTTCAACGAGGTCCTGGGCATGACGGTCTATCTCGGCGGCGGACCGTCCCTGATGTACGCGGCCGATGCGGTCGCGGCGTTTGAGCAGTTCACCGAAGTTCGGGAAGGGCAGGCGGCCTGACGTATCGGACAAAATGGCTGACGCCAGAGTGCGTTAACGGAAATTTACGAAAATAGGAAAATAAGCCTTGACGGCGTGACGGTCGTTTGGTACATATAAGGCACAGTCACCGAGTTGTGGCTGCGCTTCAGGGAAACCCCGTTTTCCCGTCCCGGGCCTAGAACCGTTGGCTTCCCTCAGTGAAGCTGCAGCGTGGGTCATTCGGGTTATTGCGCAAGAGAAGGCGGGCAGCGACAGAGAATATAAGGAAGATATTCCTTTTCTCGGCTGCCCGTTCTTGTGTCTGCGGTTGTCTTTCGAAAACAGGTTGTTGTTGGCGCTGGCAGATGATGTCGACGCCTGCCACACCCCCTCTGTCCGGCAAACGTGGAGGGCAGGCACACAAACCTCTCCTCCGTCATCCCGGGCTGGACCCGAGGATCCAAACAAAAGGCCTTTCGTGGGCATTGCACGGAATTGAACGTCGGCTTGATCCTGGATCCTCGGGTCAAGCCCGGGATGACGGAGGTTGGGGGGACTTGCTCCAGAAAGACCAATTCCAATCAGCTGAAATCTTTTCAACCTCTCTCCTCGGAGGCTTTCCATGCACGATCAGGATATCGACCTCGCGCTCTACGGCGGCTGGGGTGGGGACGGCTATTGCGGACGATCGGAGCGCCATGCGCGGTCAGAGAGGTTCGCGGGCGACATCCTTATCGAGGTGAAGTCGGCGGAGCTTGCAGCCTCCGGCGAAGACTTGCGCGAGATCCTCAACGACGTGACGGTCGAACTGAAGGAACAACTGCAACTCTTCCGCCGTCTGCGCCGTGAGGCCAGCGATCAGCTCGACGACCCCGATGGCGACCACAAGCTGGCGCGCGCCGATCTCAAGGCCGCGACGGATGCCGTGTCGCTGATCATCCGCACGCTCGACAAGACCGATGAATTGCAGAGGAAGCTCGATGACGAGAGGGTCGCAGCCGAAGAACGCCTTGTCGATCCTCAGCGCCTCGATGCGCTCTGCGCGGACCTCAACCGCCATTTCGAGATCCGTGCCGGAGACATCGCCCGCGACCGTCTCGGCAGCGCGAATGCTCCAGGAGAGCCACCTCCCGACGACGCGCCCGGATGACCTCCGACCCCATGTCAGAACGCTTTTCCGGCTGGAAAAACACCTTGCCGACGAATTCGACAGGATCGCGATGAAGCGGATGACAGGCTTCTCAACGGGCAGGGCTATTGCCGATGACATGCAGGGTGGCAGGACTGCGGCGCTGCAGCCGCCCTCTGCGCTCCAAGAAGAGAAGAGGCACATCCCCCGTTGGCGCGTCGGTCCGCATCTTCTCTCCGATGCCGATCTTGTAGCACTTTCCCGTCACTGGCGTTTTCTGGCGCGGCCCGAGCAGTTGCCGCCGGAAGGCGACTGGCGCAGCTGGCTGCTGATGGGCGGGCGCGGTTCGGGCAAGACGCGGGCGGGCGCGGAATGGGTGCACGACCTTGCCTCGTCCCGGTCGGGTCTGCGCCTCGCGCTGGTCGGGGAAACGCTGGCTGATGCCCGCGAAGTCATGATTGACGGCATTTCAGGCATCATGCGCGTCGCGGGCAGGGGGCGTCCGGTGTTCGAGATTTCGCGCCGCCGTCTGGTGTGGCCCAATGGTTCGGTCGCGCACATCTTCTCGTCCGAAGATCCCGAAAGCCTGCGGGGCCCGCAGTTTCACTACGCCTGGTGCGACGAACTGGCCAAATGGAAGCATGCGGCCGAAACTTTCGATATGCTGCAGTTTGGCCTGCGGCTGGGAGACCATCCCCGCCAACTGGTAACGACCACGCCGCGCCCCGTGCCCGCGCTGAAACGACTGATCGCCGACCGTGACACGGTAACGGTCAGGCTCTCGACGCTCGGCAATGCCGCCAATCTGGCACCCGGCTTCATCGCCGCGCTTGATGCGCGCTATGGCGGGACGCGGCTCGGTCGGCAGGAACTGGATGGCGAGCTGATCGAGGATCGCGAGGATGCGCTGTGGCGGCGCGATGCCATTCCCCGCACAGCCCTTGGCGAGACCGGACCACTGTCGCGCATTGTGGTCGGCGTTGATCCACCGGCCGGCCATTCGGCGACAAGTTGCTGCGGCATCGTGGTGGCGGGGCTTGATCGGAGCGGACGCGCCGTGGTCTTGGCCGATTGCTCGGTCGAGGCGGCAACGCCTGCGACCTGGGCAGGTGCCGTGGCGCGCGCCTATCGCCGGTTTGAGGCCGACCGCGTCGTGGCCGAAATCAACCAGGGCGGCGACATGGTGATCTCAACCCTGCGCGGCATCGATGCCAATCTGCCGGTGACGGCGGTGCGCGCGGCGCGCGGCAAATACACCCGTGCCGAGCCGGTAGCCGCCCTTTACGAACAGGGCCGCGTGGCCCATGCGGCGAGCTTCCCGGCGCTGGAAGACCAGATGTGCGATTTCGCCGCCGGAGGCCTTTCCGGTGGTGGCTCTCCCGACCGGCTCGATGCGCTCGTCTGGGCGCTGACGGCGCTAATGCTGGAAGGGCAGGGCGAGCCGCGCGTCAGGGGTGTGTAGTGCGCAAAATACAATCATTAATATAGATCGTGAATGAATAATCGCATAGATTGTTTTTGTGGGTGAGAAAGCCATGGGGTTGTGGCCGGGGTCTGCCTGCAAACACAATCAAAAGGGGAATTGCAGTGTCGAAAATCAACCGGGAATTTTTCTTCGAGCAGCTTCACAAGTCGCTCTACCCGAAAGGGCTGAACCAGTCGCAGGTCGACGGGCACGAGGCGATCCTCGATGTCTGGGAAAATGGCTACGATGACAAGGATGATCGCTGGTTGGCCTATATGCTGGCAACCGCCTATCACGAGACGGCGCGCACACTGCAGCCGATCGAGGAATACGGCCATGGCAAAGGGCGTAAGTATGGCGAGCCAGAGGGGCCCTTCGGCCAACGCTACTACGGTCGTGGCTATGTACAGCTGACCTGGTACGCCAACTATGTGAAGGCGGATAAGGAACTGGGTACGCACATCGCGCAGCATCCGGAGGATGCCCTCAAGCCCGAAATTGCGGCCAAGGTCATGTTCAGGGGCATGATGGAAGGCTGGTTCACGACCAGGAAGCTCTCCGACTACTTCGCAGCCGGAAAGGCGGACTGGTTCAACGCGCGCAAGATTATCAACGCGCTTGATCATGCGGCACAAATTGCCGACTACGGCCAGAGCTACTACGCCGCGATTTCCTATACCCACTGAGTTGAGCGGCACGGCCGGCAGCTTCTGCCTGCCCTCGCCATTTCGATTGAACCTCACCAGACCGCCCCGGGCATCGGCCCGCGGGCGGTTTTTGTTTTCGAGAAAGGGAGAATGCGCATGTTCATCGGTCTTGGACATCCCATGGCATTCATCGCGCCGCCTGGTCTTGTCGCACCTGCGGGCTTAGCCTTCTGGGCTGGCATTGACGGCGCCATTGTCGCCGGAGCGGACGGGGTCCGTGCCGTGGGGGCGTTCTGATGGCGGCGACGGCAACACAGAATGGCCTCTCGCGGCTGAAATACCGGTTGCTGACGGGGCAGGATGCCACGCTTCTCATCTGGGGCGACAGCACGGGCAACAGCCGCGACAATGCAGGCCGCTGGCCGCAGAAGATCGCAGCGTCCTTTGCCGCAGCGTTCCCGGCCCATACGATCCTGCTGCAGAACTGGAACACCGTCTCGACGACAGCCTATGACGGCGCCTCGACCATCCAGTCAGGCAGCGGGAGCGCGACGCTCCGGATCATCAACATGAGCGTCAGCGGCTCGGTGCCGCACTACGCCATGGCCCAGATCTGGGATGCGGCGATCGGCTCTGTCCGACCCGATGCGCTGATCCTGAACCACGGCATCAACCAGCTCTCGACCGGCGATCCGACAGGCGAGGCCTTTATCGGCACGATGATGGCGGCGATCGAGCAGTTCTGGTCCTACTGGCCCGACTGTCCGGTGGCGGCAATGGTGCAGAACCCCAATCGCGACGATACGAGCTATGACAAGCTGGCCGCCTACTGGCCCAGGATCGCCCGTGTGCTGGGCATCAGCCTCATCGATATCTGGTCCGTATTTCAGGCGGCGGGCAAGCCGTCCGCCTGGTATGTCGATGCGACACACCCTTCCGAACCGACCGGAAACCAGAAATGGGCGAATGCCATTTGGACGCATTTTACCGGCGCGATTGCCTTTCCGGGGGATTTCGCGCGGCCCGCGCTGCTTCATCGTTCGCGGCGCAACCTGCTCGTCAACGGCGATTTCCGCACCTGGACGACCACAACGGCTGCACCCGATGGGTGGACAGCACTGGGCACGGTCGCATTTGCAAAGGACACCGCCGTCGTTGCCGATCCGGCACTGGGCTACAGCGTCAAGATGACGGGATCGGGTTCGGCCCAGACCGGCATCAAGCAGAGCCTGACCTCGACGGCGCGCGCGCTCTGTGCCGGCAAGACGATCTTCGCCAGCGCGCGCATCAACAAGGATAACCAGACGAGTGTCGGAACGGTCGGGCTGATCCAGCTGGTGATTAATTCGACGGCGGCGGGAAATGTCTACTACCAGACGCGCAGCTATGCCCTGAAGCAGAACGGTTTTGCATGGTGGGCGCTGGGTCCGGTTCAGGTTCCCGCCGATGTCATCGACATCAACCTGCGGCTCTACCACGATCAGGCAACCACGCCGACCACTGCCTATGCCGCATCGTTCGATCAGGCCTGTCTGGTGGTGGGGGACAGGATTGGCGCTGCGCGTTAAAGCAATTCCAGCAAAAGTGCGAAGCGGTTTTGCGTCCGGAATTGCGTGGAAAAGAGCTCTGCAGGAATTTCCAGCAAAAGTGCGAAGCGGTTTTGCATCCGGAATTGCGTGGAAAAGAGCTCTGCGGGAATTTCCAGCAAAAGTGCGAAGCGGTTTTGCGTCCGGAATTGCGTAGAAGAAAACAGATAAAAAAAGGCCAGAGGCTGCCCGGGGTCCGAATGGGCAGGCCTCTGGCACACGGCTCGCCCGGGTTGATCCCTCCAGAAGACCGCCCGGTGAACTTGCGGCCCAAGCGAGGATAGGGCCGACAATCGCAATCTAGCCTGCATCAGGTGAACGCAGGATGAACCATATTATGATGTGACTATGTTTTTGCCGGATCGGGCGTTGCCGGAGTTTGGGCAGCAGCGGCGGTCGTCGTGGCTTTCTTCGGCTTCGTGGTCTTGCGCGACGCCTTGACGATCGGCAGCGTGGCTTTCAGCATCCGCTTGGTAGCCTTGGCCTGATCGTTCATCATTTCAATCTGCACCTGCTGGATCTCGGTCAATCGTTCCCACTGGCGGTTCAGAAGGTGATCGACCTTTTCGTGCAGGTGGCGGATTTCCAGTTCGGCCTTCAGGTTGACCTTGTATTCGTTGAGCGACCGCAGGCGGTCCTTGGCTTCCTGGCGCCGCTGGCTCATCATGATGATCGGCGCCTGGAAGGCGGCGAGCGTCGACAGCACGAGGTTCAGCAGGATGAACGGATAGGCGTCGAACGCTTCCTTTTCACCGAGAACGATGTTGACCAGCATCCAGGTTCCGAGAAAAGCGAAGAACCCGATGATGAAGGTCCAGCTGCCGCCGAAGCTGGCGACGCCATCTGCGACCCGGTCGCCGAAGCTGCGAACATCGTCATATTCGTCTTCGACGTTTTCAGCGAGCGTGTCATGCGTGCGCAGGCTGTCCACCACTTCCGTTTCAAGTGAGGAGAGCTCGCCGCGCTCGTCGCGCAGAAGTTCGGACACATAGCGGCCGCGCAAGTCGTCAACCGTGCGGCGGCTCACATAGTCGTCCGAGCGGATGTCGGGATAGCGATGGCGCAGATATTCCACGAGTGCGGGGCGAAGGTCGTCGATGCGCAACGCGTCCTTGCGCTTCAGCTGCGCGCCGCTGATTGCATCGACCAGCCTGACCGATTTCGCCTTGGCGACATTGAGACTGTCCGAATAGGCGTTGATCTCCACGGCGGCGGTTTCGCCTTCGCCCGCGTCGAAATCGACGATCTTGTTGCTGGTCAGGTCCTCAAGTTCGGCGGTTTCCGTCATCGTCAGTCTGTCTTCCGGTTTTCGAATGCATCGACGCACAAACACATCTGCGGGGAAGCCGTCAAGCCGCCCCGGGGAATCACCTTATAGCCATCGCAGATTACGATTCTGCGAATGCTGAAGGTGAACATTTGCGCCCGATTGTACTACCTTGAAGACAGGACGGGAATATTGCGAAGTGACACAGCCCGATACCAGGCAGTGCCCCTGCGTCCGCCCGGATTGTTGTCCGGGAAAAGCCGTAAAGAAGCGGACTTTGCGCTCTTTGCATCGATGCCTGAGATGCACCACCAGGCAAATCCGTCCTGATGCTCGCTGAAACCCGGTGTGTTGAAATATTGCGTGCCGGTTGCCGTGACGATGGCGAGCGTGGCTCCCGCTTCGGTCCGCGATGTGGCCGTGCTTTTCTTCTCGACGCAGAGGCTTGCCCCCGGCACGAGATTGCGGAGCCGCTGAACATCGAGTTGCTGTTCCAGGAAGGCATGCTGACCGCCACCTTCGAGGCGCAGGGCATCGCCGTCATGCGTCGCCGCCACGTCGCCGACGACCGTCCAGCCGTCGGGATGGGCAGGATCCGTCCATGTGGAGAAATCGGAATTGACGACGATATTGCCGAAATCGAATGGTGTCGGGGCCGCAATCCTGTCCGTTCTTGCAGCGAGGAAATGATCCTCGATTGCCTTTTCGTAGATCGCGTTGCCGTCAGGTCCCGGGTGGATGGCATCGATATAGAGCGACGGATCCTTGGCGCGTTCGGCAAACCGGGAATAGACATCGATAATCCCGGCGCCGGCTGTGGCTGCGGCGTCGCTGATAGTTGAAGGCAGACCGACCAGATGGTCATCGTCGCGGTTCGGGTTCTGCTGGATCATGGAAACCGGGACATCGGGATATCTCAGCCGGAATTGTCCGATGGCGGCGGCGAGCGCGCCGCGAATGGTCGGAAACCTCTGGCCCGTGGCATCCCAGGCCGTCAGGAGATTGATGCCGTGGTTGAGGATCAGGCCATCCGGATCGACCGCAACGGCGGGTTCGAACCAGGCCCCAAGCCCGAGCTGCGGCACGGCGCCCGAGACCGCGAAATCATAGATCGCGACGGTCGCGCCCGTTGAGCCCTTTGCGATGTTGCGCGGCGGTAGATAGTGCCCTGCAGCTTTGTCCCAGAGGTAAAGATCAACCGAGTGCGTCTTGTAGCGGTCGGCGACAAAGGTCGCGAAACGGGCCGGCCAGCGATCCGGGTGGTCGATGACATTGCCGGTGCTGTCCGACCAGACAAGCAGCCGTGCAGACTGGCCCGCTTCGATTTTCGCCCGGAAGGCCGAGAAGCCGTTCTGACGGCCGGTGACGGCCGTCGACGGGGTGGCTCCGTTGCGAAACGCCCGATAGGCATCCGCGACGGTGACGCCAGCCTCGGTCCTGAGCTTCGTCGCATCGACCACGCCGTCGCCCGCCATGCACCAGGCACCATCGAGCATGCAGATGCTGATCGTCAGCGGTTTGCCCGCAGGCAGTGCGCCGACCGTTGCTTGCGAGCCCGGCGTCTCGAAGATGGGAACATCACTGGCCGGTGCGACGCGCACCTCCCAAGCCGAAGCAGGCCCAGAAACCAGCAATGCCGTGGCAACGAATGCAATCCAGAATTTCATGTAGGCGCTCCTTTCTATCAAAAGGAAAGCTCCTGAAATTCAATTTGTCAATCAATGAGAGTATTTTCAACTTATATAACTTAAAGGTTGTATTTCAGGCCAAGCCGGTTGCCGGTCATCCGGTCACATCGAAAATGAATGCAGAGAGGCAGAGAGAATGCGAATTCCCTTCATCAAACAGCGCCCCACAACCCTGCCGCCGGAACAGAAATCAACCGGGACGGCTGCGGCATTTCTCACGCTGGCTACCGCCGGAAATGCCCATTGGTCGACCCGCAGCTATGCAGGTCTTGCGCGAGAGGGCTTCATGCGCAATCCGGTGGCGCACCGTTCGGTGCGGATGATTGCGGAGGCTGCGAGCTCCGTGCCCTGGCTCTATTACGAGAATGATGTGGAGGCCGCCGATCATCCGCTGCGCGCGGTCTTCGAGCGGCCCAATCCGCGCATGGCGGGCACCGAATTTCTCGAGGCGCTTTATGGTCACTTGCTCCTCTCGGGCAATGCCTTCATCGAGCCGGCCATCGTCGGTGGCCGTTTGCGCGAGCTTTATCTGCTGCGACCGGACCGCATGCGCGTCATAGAGGGCGCGGACGGCTGGCCGGAAGCCTACGAATATCGTGTCGGCAGCGCCGTGCGCCGCTTTTCAACTGAAGCAGAACCGGGTCTGAAGCACTTGAGGCTCTTCCATCCGCTGGATGATCACCTGGGCTTTGCCCCGCTGGAAGCGGCGGCGAAGGCGCTTGACCTGTCGAACGCCGCAGCATCCTGGAACAAGGCGCTGATCGACAATTCGGCACGTCCCTCCGGCGCGCTGGTCTATCAGCCGAAGGAGGGCGGCAACCTGACGACGGCACAATATGACCGCCTGAAGGCCGAACTCGCGGAGGGCTATTCCGGCCCTGCGCGCGCCGGCCGGCCCATGTTGCTCGAAGGCGGCCTCGACTGGAAGGCGATGGGTCTTTCGCCACGCGAGATGGATTTCGCCGAGGCGAAGAATGGTGCAGCGCGCGACATTGCGCTCGCCTTCGGTGTGCCGCCCATGCTGCTCGGCATTCCGGGCGACAACACCTATTCGAACTATGCGGAGGCCAATCGCGCCTTCTGGCGGTTGACGGTGCTGCCATTGATCTTCCGCACGGCGCAGGCGCTGAGCGTCTGGCTTTCCGGCCTCTACGAAGGCCTGCGTCTGGGCTATGACCTCGATCAGGTCTCAGGGCTTTCGAGCGAACGCAACGAACTCTGGACCCGGATCAACGCGGCCAACTTCCTGACCGACGCCGAAAAACGCGAGGCAGTGGGATATGGGGCGGGCCAAGGGCAGGCGGATTGAGGAAAGACCGGCTTGGAGATTTCCTGTCGCTTGACTTTCAGAGGTTGAGATATAGTCTCGCAAAAGTTGTAAGAATAAGTTTTGATTTCAGTTTTGCGGAACAGGAAATGGCCCAATCAAAGATACTTGCTGGAGGTATTGCCGCGGCTGTCGTTTGCTGTTTTTTCTCACTTTCATATCTTGCGGATGGTGCCGACAGACTTGGGTTTTACAAGGTCGGGGTGACCTTGAGGATGCCAATAGCGCTTCTCGGAAGTGCCGATGAGCAGTTTAAGGTCGCCGAGGCATATCACAATGGAACTGGGGTTCAGCAGGACTACGATGTTGCGACATTTTGGCTAAAGAAGGCCGCAAGCCACGGCCATGTAAGCGCCGGCAACGATCTTGCAGTGCTTTTTCTCCAAGGACATGGCGGTTATGAAGACCCTTGGGATGCCCTAACAGCCATTCGCAGGGCAGCAGGGCAAAATGATTTGGTCGCGCTGACCAATCTGGGTCTGGTTTACGAAAGAGGTCAGATTGTTTCACGCGACTACGCGGAGGCAGCGAAATGGTACACGACGGCTGCCATGCAGGGATATCCGGACGCACAGTATGCTTTGGCATTGCTTTATCGGTCGGGTAGAGGTGTAGCGCATGACGACAAGCAAGCATTCTTTTGGTTCCAGCAAGCAGCGGATCACGGCTTCGTAGATGCGCAATCTGCTGTTTCTCAGGCCTATTGGTTTGGCATAGGTGTCAAGGCGGATACTGAGAAGGCCATCCATTACCTGATTGCAGCCGCAGATGGGGGTTCTCCAGAGGCAGAATATAATCTTGGCACAGCCTACGATGCCGGTTCTGGCGTCGAGAAAAACCCCGAAAAGGCGTTGATTTGGTGGAAGAAGGCGGCAGAACATAACCAACGCGAAGCGGCGTTCAGGGTGGGCGTCGCCTACTCGGATGGAATTGGTGTGCCAAAAGATGAAGCGCTGGCTGCAAGCTGGTATCTCAAGGCCGCGAATCTTGGAGAGGCTTCAGCGCAAACCAATCTTGGTTTGGATTACATGGACGGTACGGGTGTCGACCGGAATGACGAAAATGCGGTGAACTGGCTTCAGAAAGCGGCTGATCAAGGCCAGGCTGAAGGTCAGGCCAATCTTGGCATCATGTATGCAAAGGGACGAGGCGTCGAGAAAGACCTTGGTCGGGCGATGGCTTTGTTCAAGCAGGCAGCGGATCAGGGCAATGCTGAAGCCGAATTCAATATCGGTGTGATGTACCTTCACGGGGAAGGTGTAGCCGCAGATACCGAACAGGCAATGGACTGGTTTAAGAAAGCGGCGAGCCACGGCAGCCAAAACGCCAAGGACGCAATCGAGCAGCTGGTGACTCGAATCTGATGATTCGTCAAACCTCGCTCTCCCAATGAATAAGACCCGCCTTGGAGGCGGGCCTGAACGCAAATATTGGGGTCTGAATATGCTTGCTTTGGGAGGACAATCCTCATCAGCATCTTCTCATAGAAGAGCCCGAAGCAACCTACGTCATTTGACGTATTGCACTGCAGCAATTCACATCACGGTCTTCTGGAACTTGCCCATCAGATAGGGGCCGGACAGAACCGGCTCGTATTTCGGCGCTTCGCCGGCGGCGAGGCACGAGGGCAGGGTGGTGATTTCGGCATGCCAGTCCGGCTGGTGGAAGAAGGCAATCGACTGGCGGCGTTTCAATCCGCCCAACTCCGGCGCAACATTGACCACGCGGTGAAGCGTCGACACCCAGCGGTCGTTGGTCCAGCGTGCCATGAGGTCGCCGATGTTGATGACGAAGGCGCCATCAACCGGGGGCACTTCCTGCCATGCGCCCTCGGGCGTCATGATTTCCAGCCCGCGCGAACCGGCGTCCGGCAGCAGGATCGTCAGGCTGCCATAGTCGGTATGCGCACCGGCGCGCAGCTGCCCTTCCGGCGGCGCACGGTCGAGTTCGGGATAGTTGAGCGCGCGCATCGCACTGATCGGGTTTTTCAGGAACGGATCGAAGAAGAACGTGTCGAGCCCCAGCGCCTCGGCAAAGGCGCGCATGATGCGTCTGGCGAGATCGGTGACGGCGGTGAAATAGGCCTCCCAGGCGGCGCGAAATTCCGCCTCGCCCTCCGGCCAGATGTTGTCGGCAAAGCAGAAGGACAGCGCCTGAGGATCCGTCATGCCGGGAGGCGTGGAAAGCGGCCCCGCGTTGAAGCTCTCCTTCAGGTCCGGCGGCGTATCGACCCCGCGCGACTTGGCCAGCGCCTCGACGCCCGGCCCGAGATAGCCATAAGGATAGCCGGCATAGGGCGGGCGAACCTTTTCCTTCACCTCCGGTGGCAGGTCGAAGAAGGCCCGCGCCCGGCTGGTCAGATTGGCAATCACATCGCCGGGAATGCCGTGACCGGAAATCGCCAGAAAGCCGGTCTCCCGGCAGATACGGTCGAGTTCACGGGCAAGATCTGCACGCTCGGCACCGGAAGCGGCCTCGAAGTGCGCGAGATTGAAAACGGGAAAATTCATCAAACAGGCCTTCGCTAAAGCAGTTTCAGGAAAAGTAGGAACCGGTTTTCCGTCCGGAATTGCGTAAAAACAACGAATACATGTCGCGCTCAACTGGATTCAATCGAGCGGAACGAACATGCACAGATCCAAAGAGCTACAGCGTCGATCGTGTGTTCAATTGAACGCACCGCGCTGCAGTTCAATGCCGATTTGTGATTCCTTTTCATCGGCTTGGCAAGGCGGATTGAAGCCGGGCGCGTGCAGCTGACTCATTTTGTGAGCCGGGCGCGCCAAATCATTCATCGGAATCAGCTTTTGGCCGCGCAAGAGGCGCCGCAGCGCCGCGTACGGTTCGAAGGCCGGGACGGACCCGCAGCACTGTGCTGAAATCATCATCACATCAAGGACTTAAGAAATGGCTTATCTCGCCGAGGACCAGCAGGTCTGGCTCGCCCGCGCAACTGGCGCTGTCGCCGGGGCGAGCCTTTCGCTCATCTACATGCTGCCGCGGGGCAGGCGCGAGGCGGCAACCCGCTTCACCACGGGCCTGCTCGCCGGTTTGCTGTTCGGTGGACCGGCGGGCCTCTATATCGCAGGCAAGCTGGCGCTCATGGAGGCGCTTTCGGGCAGCGATATAGTGCTCTCGGGCTCCGCCGCCGTCAGCCTTTGCGCCTGGTGGGTGTTGGGTGCGTTGAAGCGCATGGCGGAGCGATGGGGGCGGTGAGTGCGCCCAACTCGGATGACCAGATTTCATCGACCGGAAAGGAATTCGCCATGACGCGAGCGCTCGTGATTGCCTGCGAACAGAAATTCATCGACCTCGATCTGAAGGGAAGTGCGGCCGAGGGCTTCTTCTCCGGCTATGCCAGCGTCTTCGGCGAGACCGATCTCGGCAAGGATGTCATCGAGCCCGGCGCATTTTCGCGCTCGCTGAAGGCCAAGGGCGCGGAAGGCATCCGCATGCTTTTCCAGCACGATCCGGCAACGCCGCTGGGTCGCTGGGTGACGATCCGCGAGGACAAGCGCGGCCTTTTCGTGGCCGGTGAGCTGTCGCCAGGCGTGGCGCGCGCCGAGGAGGTGCGCCGGTTGATGAAATCGGGCGCGCTCGACTGTCTTTCGATCGGCTTTCAGACGGTGCGTTCCAGGCGCGATGCCCGCACCGGCCTGCGCCACATTCTGGAGGCGGACCTCTGGGAAATCTCCATCGTCACCTTTCCCATGCTGGCGTCGGCCCGCGTCAGCGAGGTGAAGCAGATCGGCGCTCCTTCCGGCGAGCAGACGCTGGCGCAGAAATTGCGCCGCGCCGCGCGCCTGCTGCAGGCCTGAACATCCACAATTATTGCCGGGCGGAGGCTTTCCGCCGGTTTCATCCGGGGTCGCTTCTGCGGCCCTTTTTTGTTGTCCAGAAAAGGAAAACTGCATGAGCCAGACCCAGACCCCCATTCATGAGACCATGGCCGCCGCGCCCGAAATCAAGGCGGTGACCGATGACATCAACACGGCCTTCGATGGCTTCCTGTCGAGCTTCGAGGCCTTCAAGGAAACCAACGACCGCCGCCTTGCCGAAATCGAACGCAAGTCGAGCGCCGATGTGCTCACCGTCGAAAAGCTCGACCGCATCGACAAGGCGATGGACGAGCAGAAGAAGCTGATCGACCAGATGGCGCTGAAGCGCGCGCGTCCGGCCCTTGGCCGTCCCGGCCAGACGGCGAGCGAAGCGCTGGAGCACAAGACGGCGTTCGAGACCTATATCCGCCGCGGCGACGAGACGGCGCTGCGCCAGATCGAGGCGAAGGCGATGTCGGCGGGTTCTGCTTCCGACGGTGGCTATACCGTGACGCCGGAAATCGATGCCGAGATCGGCCGCCGTCTGGCTGCGATTTCGCCGATCCGTTCGCTTGCAACCGTGCGGCAGGTCTCCACGGGCGTTCTCAAGAAGCCCTTTGCCACCACCGGCATGGCCTCCGGCTGGGTCAGCGAAACGGCAACGCCCACGCAGACCGCGACGGCCAATCTCGCCGAACTCTCCTTCCCGGTGATGGAGCTTTACGCCATGCCGGCCGCAACCCAATCGCTGCTCGACGATGCCGCCGTCGATATCGAAAGCTGGATCGCAAGCGAAGTGGACATTGTCTTTGCCGAGCAGGAGGGCATGGCCTTTGTTTCGGGTGATGGCGTCACGCAGCCCTCGGGTTTCCTGACCGCGACGACCGTGGCGGATGCCAGCTGGACCTGGGGCAAGCTCGGCTATGTCGCAACCGGCGTTGCGGGCGGGTTTGCCAGCGCATCACCCTCCGACGTGCTGGTCGACGCGATCTATGCGCTGAAGGCCGGATACCGCCAAAACGCCTCGGTCGTGATGAACCGAAAGACGCAAGGCTCGATCCGCAAGTTCAAGGATGCCAACGGCAACTATCTCTGGCTGCCGCCCGCAGGTCCCGGCCAGGCGGCCAGCCTGATGGGCTATCCGATCGTCGAGGCGGAGGCCATGCCGGATGTGGCGGCCAACAGCTTCTCGATTGCCATCGGCGATTTCCGCGCCGGTTATCTGGTCGTCGACCGGCTGGGTGTGCAGGTGCTGCGCGATCCCTATTCCGCCAAGCCCTATGTCCTCTTCTACACCACCAAGCGTGTCGGTGGCGGGGTGCAGAACTATGAGGCGATCAAGCTGGTGAAGTTCGCGACGTCGTAAGGCCGACACTCATTGACGGCACTTCTAGCTCCCTTCGTCACGTCGTGATGGAGGGGGCAGCCGAAAACGTCCAATCCCGCAATCCCCAAACGAGGCCCATCATGACCTATGCTACTGTCGCGCCACCCGCGGCCGAACCCCTGACGCTTGCCGAGGTGAAGGCGCATTTGCGTCTCGATGGCACGGTGGAAGACGATTTGCTGAGCGCGCTGATCGTTGCAGCGCGAACGCATTGCGAGGCGATGACCGGCTTGTCGCTCATCACCCGCACGCTTCGGCTTTACCGTGATGACTGGCCCGGGACGGGTGTGATTCAGATTGCCAACGGTCCGGTGCAAACCATTGAAAACGTGACCGTCTATGATGTGGATGGCATCGCCCGCAGCGTCTCGTTGAGCGGCCATATGCTCGATTCCGCTTCCGATCCGGCACGTCTCCTATTGGCGGACACGCCCGCGCCCGGAAGGACGTTAAACGGCATCGAGATCGATTTCGTCGCGGGCTTCGGCGAGACCGGCGCGGATGTGCCCGATGCACTCCGCCGCGCCATGCTGATGCATGTGGCGCTGATGTACGAGCTGCGGGGCGCCATTGCGGCAGACATGCAGCCGGCAGCCGTGCCGGTGGGTTACGACCGGCTGATTGCGCCCTATCGTCCGGCGAGGCTTTAGCCATGCCGGTGACGTTCTTCGATCCCGGCCAGTTCACCGCAAGGCTCGATCTTGAAGCGCCGCAGGCGGTGCCCGACGGGCAGGGCGGTGCATCCATTGCATGGCAGGTCGCGGCCTCGCTCTGGGCGCGTATCGAACCGATGCAGACCGGCTTTAACGAGACGGCAGGGCAGATGCGCGGCGAACTGACCCACCGCATCTGGGTCCGCGCCCGCGACGGGCTTGCCGAGGGCATGCGCTTTCGCAAGGGCGCGCGCAACTTCATCATCCGCGCTCTTCGCGATCCCGATGAGACCGGCCGCTATTGCGTCTGCCTCTGCCAGGAGGACCCGCTGTAAGCCCGGCCTATGCCACGACAATCGCCGATTTCGCGCGGGCGCTTTCGGCGCTGATCAGCGGAATCAGGATCGCAAGACCTTCGGCCAAACCACTCAAAGGAATCGATAAATGAGTGATGCGCAAAGCGCCCTTTCGACTGCGATCCGCTCAGTGCTGCTCGCCGATGCCGGGCTTTTGACAATCATCGGCGCGGACGGCGTGCATGACCGGCTGCTGACCAAGGCGGCCATGCCCTATGTCGTGCTGCGCGAAATCGTCAGCACCGAATGGGGCGCCGACGATGACGGCGGGCTGGAACATCAGCTCCTCATCGACTGCTGGTCCGGCCAGTCGGGCCACCGCCAGGCCGAAACCATGGCGGGCCTGATCCGCGCCAGCCTCGACAACCGGCCGCTTGCGCTCGAAGGCTTCAGCCTGATCGGCCTCTACCATGTCCGCACGCGCACCCGACGCGAGACGAAGACCGATGCCCATGTGGCCGAAATGACCTTCCGCGCGGTTACGGCTGAATAACCCCTACACTCTCTTGAAAGGAAAAACCCATGACGGCGCAAAAGGGCCGCGACCTGCTCTTGAAGGTCGATGATGGCGGAACGTTCCGCACCGTGGCGGGCCTGCGTTCACGCAAGCTTGCCTTCAATGCCTCGCAGGTAGACGTCACAGACGCCGAGAGCGTCGGTCGCTGGCGTGAACTTCTGGCAGGCGCGGGCGTCAACCGCGCATCGCTCGGCGGGTCCGGCATTTTCAAGGATCAGGCGTCCGACGAACTGGTGCGCGCCGCCTTCTTTTCCGGTGCGATCCTCAGCTGGCAGGTCCTGATCCCGGATTTCGGCACGGTCAACGGCCCGTTCCAGATCACCGCGCTTGAATATTCCGGCCAGTACAATGGCGAGCTTCTGTTCGATCTGGCGCTGGAATCGGCGGGCGCGCTCAACTTCGGGGCGCTCTGATGGAAGGCTCCCCGAAACACCGGGCCAACCGGCGGCGCGGCGAGATCGAAGCGGCGATCGGCGGGCGGACGCGTGTACTCTGCCTGACGCTGGGTGGGCTCGCCGAGCTGGAAACCGCATTCGGTGCGGACAATCTGAACGACCTTGCGGCGCGCTTTGCGACCGGACGGCTGAAATCGACCGATATCATTCGCATCATCGGCGCGGGCTTGCGCGGCGGCGGCAATCTCGTATCCGACGACGATGTCGGCGCGATGGAGATCGAGGGCGGGCTGGCGGGTGCCGCGCGCATCGTTACCGCACTGCTCACCGCCACCTTCGCGCCAGAGGGAGAAAATACACAAGTGGGGGAGGCGGGCGCGCCGTCCCCTTGAGCGCCGCAGCAGAAGAGGCTCGTCCCTCCGAAGCGTTTCCCTGGCGCGCGGTGATGCATGCCGGTCTCTTTCTGCTGCGGCTTTCCCCACGCGATTTCTGGGCGCTCACGCCGCTGGAATTTCATGCGCTGACTGGCGGCTTTCTGCCGCGTTTCGACTTTCCGCTGCAGGCGCTGATGCAGCGCTTTCCGGATCTTGAGTAATAGAGGACAGGATTTCATGAACGACAACATAGGGACCGGCGGCGTGGACACCGCCGCCCTGAATGATGCCATGACGGCGCTGGAGGCACGCTCGCGTTCCTTCGGAGCGGCCCTCGGCAGCGCGCTGAAATCGGCCGCCGTCGATGGCAAGGGGCTGGAGGATGTGCTGAAAAGTCTTGCCCAGCGTCTCACCGACATCACGCTTTCAGCTGGATTGAAGCCGCTGGAAACGCTGATCAACTCGTCGCTTTCAGGCCTGACCGGCGGGCTGACAAGCCTGCTCGGCTTCGCCAATGGCGGTGTGCCGGGCCGGGTGCAGCCCTTCGCCAGCGGCGGCGTTGTTTCCTCGCCGACCTTCTTTCCCATGGGTGCTGATTTCGGCCTCATGGGCGAGGCGGGGTCGGAGGCGATCCTGCCCTTGAAGCGCGGGGTGGATGGCAAGCTGGGCGTTGCAGCGGGCAATGGCGGCGGCGGCCAGCCGATCGTCTTCAACGTCTCGACGCCGGATGCCGCAAGCTTCCGCAAATCGGAAGGCCAGATCTCCGCCATGGTAACACGGGCGGCGATGCGCGGTCGCAGGGGTGTTTGAGCCCTACCTCATTTCCCGGATCAATAAGTCAGGAGAACGCGCATGACGGCCTTTCACGAGGTCCGCTTTCCCCTGCGGCTGGCGCTCGGCGTCAGCGGCGGGCCGGAACGGCGCACCGATATCGTCAACCTCAGCAATGGCCGCGAGGCACGCAATGCCCGCTGGCGCAACGCCCGCCGCAGCTATGACGCAGGCTCGGGCGTCCGCTCCGTCGGTGACCTCTATGAGGTGCTGGCATTTTTCGAGGCGCGCAGCGGCGAGCTTCATGGTTTTCGCTTTCGCGATCCCGTCGATAACCAGTCCTGTCCGCCGGGCCAGGCGATTGCTGCCACCGATCAGGCGATCGGCACCGGCGATGGGATAACGGCGCACTTTCAGCTCTCGAAAACCTATGCCGATGCCGGCGCGTCCGTCACCCGCACGATTGCCAAGCCGGTCGCAGGGACGGTTGTCGTGGCGGTCAACGGCGTGGCGCAAGGCGCCGGGCGTTTCAGCGTCGATCACGCAAGCGGCATCGTCACCTTTGCCGAGGACTATATCCCGCCATCGGGTGCAATCGTTCAGGCGGGCTTTGCCTTTGATGTGCCGGTGCGCTTTGCCCTGTCGCGCATCGATATCGACCTTTCTGCGTTCAACGCCGGGCGCATTCCCACCATTCCGCTGATCGAGATCCTGCCATGAGAGATATTCCCGCCGACCTTGCCGCGCATCTTTCGCAAGACGCAACGACGCTTTGCCGTTGCTGGCGCTTGACGCGGCGCGATGGTGCCGTTCTCGGCTTCACCGAGCATGACCGCGACCTGAATGTGGACGGAACGCTGTTCGCAGCCGCGAGCGGTTTTCAGTCGAGCGATGCCGAGGCGGCATTGGGGCTCTCGGCGTCAAATGGCGAGGTGGCGGGCGCGTTTTCATCTGACGCCATTGGCGAAGCCGATCTGCGCAATGGTCTTTACGACGGCGCACGCGTGGAGGTCTTCGTGGTCAACTGGGCCGCGCCGACGCAGTATCTCCTCGAACACGTTCGCGAGATCGGCAATGTGAGGCGCACCGCTGACCATTTTCAGGCTGAACTGAGGGGGCTTGCCGCGCGCCTCGACCAGCCCTCGGGCCGCGTCTATGGCCGGCGTTGCGATGCGACGCTCGGCGACGCGCGCTGCGGTGTTGATCTTGCGTCAAGCGCCCATAGAGCGAACGGAACGATCATCGAGGCGGGAACCATGCAAGCGACAGTGACAGGTCTCTCGGGTTTCGCCCCAGACGTTTTCCGCTTCGGCGTTCTGACATTTCTGGATGGAGCGCTTGCGGGACGCAAGGTCGATATCGGCGCGCAGGAAGCGGGCGATCCCGCACGTCTGTCATTCTGGCTGCCGCTACAGGACGCGCCGCAGCCGGGCGACCGCTTCAGCATTACGGCGGGCTGCGACAAGAGCTTCGGGACGTGCCGGAACAAGTTTGCGAACGGTGCCAATTTCCAGGGATTTCCGCACATGCCCGGTGCGGACTTCGCATACAGCTATGCGTCAGGCTCGGTGACCCACGATGGCGGCCCGCTCTATACCTGAAGAGCCGTGATCAGTTGCGCTTGCGGAACAATCCGCCAAGCAAGCCGGCATCCTGACCCAGAAGGGCGAGATAGCCTGCAAAGACCACGCTGACAATGATGAATGTTTCCCAAGACATTGCCGTTCCTCCACGACCAGACGCGAAACTCTCAACAGTGGAATTTGTTCCACCAAGGGCTTCGAAGCCTTTGGTGATCCTGCATTTCTACTATCACACATCGAACCTGAATGGTGCATGAACCAAATGTTTACCTTAACAGCGGCCGAGAAGGTTCTCGAGATTGCAACCGGCTGGATTGGTACGCCCTACCGCCATCAGGGCTCCACGAAAGGCGTTGGCTGTGACTGCCTCGGCCTTGTGCGCGGTATCTGGCGCGAGCTTTATGGCTGCGAGCCCGAGGAGCCCGGCCCGTATGCCGCCGATTGGGCTGAACGCAGTGGGGCGGAGCGTCTTGCGCATGCGGCACTGAGGCATTTCGGACCAGCCATCCCGCTGGGTGAGGCGACGACCGGCGATCTCATCCTGTTTCGCTGGCGGCCCGAACATCCTGCCAAACATGCGGGTATCCTTGCGCCCGGCGGACGCTTCATTCACGCCTATGAGCAGACGGGCGTGATTGCCTCGCCGCTCGTTCCTTCCTGGGCGCGGCGCATCGCTTGCGTTCATCGCTTCCCCAACCTCTGAAGGTTTTTCAATATGGCGACACTGCTGCTGCAGGCGGTGGGCGCGGCGCTCGGTTCCGCGCTCGGGCCCATTGGTACGGCGATCGGTCAGGCAGCGGGTGCGCTGGCCGGCGCGGTCATCGATCAGTCCATCATCAATTCCTTCACGACCGTCTCCGGATCGCAGCTGACAACGGCGCGCATTCCAGGCGCAGGCGAGGGGACGCCGGTGACGCGCGTCTATGGCACCGTGCGCATCGGCGGCTCGCTCATCTGGGCGACGCGTTTCGAGGAGGAGGTGACGACCGAGCGCTATGGCGGCAAGGCCATGGGGCCAAAGGTGCGCACCTATCGCTATTTCGCCAACTTCGCGCTCGGGCTTTGCGAGGGCCCGATCACCGCCATCCGCCGTGTCTGGGCCGATGGGCAGGAGCTCGACATCACCAGCCTCGAAATGCGGCTCTACAAGGGAACCGCCGACCAGTTGCCCGATCCGCTGATCGAGGCCAAGCAGGGCACCGGCAATGCGCCCGCCTACCGTCATCTCGCCTATGTCGTCTTCGAGCGTTTGCCGCTGGATGATTTCGGTAACCGCATTCCGGTTCTGCAGTTCGAGGTCTTGCGTACCGTCGGCACTCTGGAAGACCGTATCGAGGCCGTGACGATCATTCCCGGAGCCACCGAGCATGGCTACAATCCGGCGCAGGTCACGCAGTCGACGGGCGAGGGCTCAACCCGCATTCTCAATCGCAACGTGACCTATGCATCGTCGGACTGGCAGGCCTCCATCGACGAGTTGCAGGCGCTTTGCCCCAACCTCAAGCGTGTTTCGCTCGCCGTTTCCTGGTTCGGCACCGATTTGCGCGCCGACCACTGTCAGGTCGTGCCGGGTGTGGAAGTCGCGCACCGCAATGAGGAGAGCCCCGCCTGGCAGGTCTCGGGCGTTTCGCGCGGCGCGGCGCATCTCATCTCCACCAGCGGTAGCGGCCCGGCCTTCGGCGGAACGCCGGACGATGCGGCTGTCATTGCCGCGATCCGCGACCTCAAGGCGCGCGGCCTTGCCGTGACGCTCTACCCGTTGATGATGATGGACATCCCGACAGGCAATGCTCTCACCGACCCCTATGGCGGCGCAGCGCAGGCGGCCTATCCGTGGCGTGGCCGTATCACCGCCACGGGCGATCGCACAAACGCTGCCCGAACCGCCATCGAAGCCTTTTGCGGTGATGCCGCCGCCGGTGATTTCAGCATGGCGGGCGGCCACGTGTCCTACACCAGCTCCGGCGCGGGCTACCGCCGCATGATCCTGCATTATGCGCATCTGGCGGCAATGGCGGGCGGGGTCGATGGCTTCATCATCGGCTCTGAAATGCGCGGCCTCGCGCAGTTGCGCGACGCGTCGAACGCCTTTCCCTTTGTCGAGCAGCTTGTGAGGCTCGCGGGCGATGTGCGCGGCATTGTCGGATCAACGACTGTGCTGACCTATGCCGCCGACTGGAGCGAATATTTCGGCTACCATCCCCAGGACGGCTCGGGCGATGTGTTCTTTCACCTCGACCCGCTCTGGGCCTCCTCTGCCATCGACGTCGTCGGGATCGACAACTACATGCCACTCGCCGACTGGCGCGACGACGATTTCACCGGCGCCAATCCCGATGGCATGAAGACCGCCGACGACCGGCAGGCCATGCACCGGGCGATCGTCAGCGGCGAGGGCTATGACTGGTACTATGCCGATGCCGCTGCGCGCAAAGCACGGACGCGGTCCGCAATCACCGATGGACTGGCGGGCAAACCGTGGGTCTTCCGCTACAAGGACATCGAAGCCTGGTGGGCGAATAGCCATCACAACCGCACGGGCGGCGCGGAGCTACCTGCTTCGACTGCGTGGACACCGCGCATGAAGCCCATCTGGTTCACCGAGCTTGGCTGCCCGGCGGTCGACAGGGGTGCAAATCAGCCGAATGTCTTCATCGACCCCAAGTCGGCGGAAAGCAATCTGCCCTATTTCTCCAGCGGCAGCCGCAGCGACCTGATGCAGCGACGCTTTCTGGAGGCGCATTACGACTGGTGGGCAAGCGAGGATGCGCCCGCCGGGATGCTCTCGACCGATCATATCCATATCTGGACCTGGGACGCGCGGCCACGTCCGGCCTTTCCGTTCAACACGGATCTCTTTGCCGATGGCGAAAACTGGCAGACCGGTCACTGGTTGAACGGCCGATTGGGCGCTGCGACCTTGCCCGACGCGATTGCTGCGATACTCGAAGATAACGGGTTTGCCGATTTCGACGTTTCAGCGGTCAGCGGCGATCTGACGGGCTACGTTCAGGGCGATGTCGTCTCGCCACGCCAGTTGATCGAGCCGCTGATGACGGCCTTCCAGATCGACTGCCGGGAAAGCGGCGGCAAGCTTGTATTTTCCTCTCGCTCCAAGGTCTCTGCCCCCGCCCGCCTGTTCGATGTGGTCGCCGATGTCGAGGGCGAGCCGCTGTGGAGCGAGAGCGTCGGCCAGGAGAGCGATTTCGCCGCGCAAACCCTGCTTGGCTATGACGACGAGGCGAATGATTACGAGTCCGCCGTTGCACGCTCAAGGCATGTCTCGGCTGGTAACGAGCGCGTCAGCCGGACGGTACTGCCCGGTGTGCTCGCCGACGCGACGGCGGCCCTTGCGGCAGAGGAAATGCTACGGGACCAACGTCTTGCCCGACGCACGATCAGCTTTCGCGCTTCGCCCGCTGCGCTCAATGTCGAACCGGGCGACCGGGTCACTGTCGACGGGCTCGCGGGCCGGTTTCGCATCACCCGCATCGAAGACAGTGCCGTCCGGCTCATCGAGGCCACCGAATATGCCCCGCCAATCGGTGGCCGAACAATCAGCGCGACACCGGCACGAAGTGGAACTGGCGATGGCGCGGCGGCATTCTCACCTGTTGTCGTCTTGATGGATCTGCCCCGCCTGGGTTCCGGCGATCCGCAGGCCTTCGCATCTGCCGCCGTTCTCGTCCGGCCCTGGCGGACCGTCACGCTGGCGTCGTCGCCATGGACGGAAGGGTATAGGGCACGTGCATTGGCCGAGCGCCCGGCGACAATGGGCCTCTTGACGGCAGCCTTGCCATCATCCGGTGTGACGGGCCCCTTCGATCATGCGTCAACGCTCGAGATCGACCTTTCATTCGGCAGCTTTTCATCGGGTGACCGCGCAGCTGTTCTGGCGGGTGAAAACCGGCTGGCGGTGCTGGCGGCCAACGGTTCATATGAAATCCTCAGCTTCCTGACGGCGCAGGAAACCAGCGCCGGGCATTGGCGGCTTTCCGGACTGCTGCGTGGGCAGTGCGGCACGGTCGATGCCGCTGCAAGCGGCGCGCCCTCCGGCGCGCGCGTTGTGCTGCTCAATGAAGCGGTGGTCTCGCTGGGACTGGATGCGGCTGAAATGGGCCTTGCCCTGAACTGGCGGGCTGAAAGTTCCGGAGGCTCTGCCGGGCCTTGGGTCTTTGCAGGCGGCACGCGCGCCGCAACCCCGCTTGCACCGGTTCACCTGAAGGCAAAGCGTCTCGCGTCCGGTGACATCAGCCTGTCGTGGGTCCGCTGCAGCCGCATCGATGGCGAGAACTGGGTCGCATACGACATCCCCCTCGACGAACCCGAGGAGCGGTACGTCGTCGACGTCCTCTCCGGTGTATCCGCCGTGCGCAGTATCGAGGTCGCCGGCAGTTCGACCAACTATTCCGCCGCCGAGGAACTTGCCGATTTCGGCGTGCCTCAGACGTCACTTGCATTTCGCGTGCGTCAGGTCGGCTGGACGGTCGCGACCGGCCTACCGGCGGAAGCGGAATTACCCCTCTAGCATGTTCAATCGCCAAAGAAGGAGAACATCATGGACGATATGAAGCAATGGTATCAGTCGCGCACCATCTGGGGTGCTGCTGTGGCAATCGCGGCATCGCTGGCGCACGCCGGTGGCGTGAATGTCTCGGCCGGTGACCAGATGCAGGCGGCAGATGCGCTTGTCTCGCTTGCAGGGACGGTCGGCGGCCTCGTCGCGATCTGGGGACGGGTGCGCGCAAACACAAAGGTCGCTTGACTGTTGTGCGTTTTTGTCCTTGCGTTCATTTGTCATTCACGTGCCCGCCTGTAATAATCCGGCTATAGTGAAATCAGAGTTGGCAAAGGCAACGTCATGGGAACGCACATCTTGTTGGCCGCAGCGGCAGGGGGACTTTTTCTGTCTCCAATGCCGTCTGAAGACAGCCGCCTGATCTACGTCGGAGGCGATTGTGCGGCCGCAGCCCACCAGGTCGTCGCGCAGACAGGAGGGGAACTTCTGTCTGCCCAGCCGAGCGGCAATACATGCGTCGTCACCGTTCTCGTTCAGAGCAACGGTGGTCGACCGAAAAAGGTCACAGTTCGCGTGCCTATGTGACGGCGCCGGGTGAGGGTGATTCCGGCGCTGCCAAGGGGAGTTTGAATGCGCATACTGGTCGTCGAGGATGACGAAAATCTCAATCGCCAACTGACCGAGTCTCTCAAGGAGGCCGGTTATGTCGTTGACCAGGCATTCGACGGTGAGGAGGGTCATTTCCTCGGCGATACCGAGCCGTATGATGCGGTCGTGCTCGATATCGGCCTTCCGGAAATGGACGGAATTACCGTTCTCGAAAAGTGGCGCGGCAACGCCCGCGTCATGCCGGTTCTGATTCTGACAGCCCGCGACCGCTGGAGCGACAAGGTCGCGGGCATCGATGCCGGCGCAGACGACTATGTCACCAAGCCATTCCATATCGAGGAAGTTCTGGCGCGGGTTCGCGCGCTGATCCGCCGTGCGGCGGGCCATGCCTCGTCCGATCTCGTCTGTGGCCCCGTCAGGCTGGACACCAAGGCCTCCAAGGCTACGGTCAACGGCTCGATCCTGAAGCTGACCTCGCACGAATTCCGTCTTCTGTCCTATCTGATGCATCACATGGGCGAGGTCGTGTCGCGCACCGAACTCACGGAACATCTCTACGATCAGGATTTCGACCGGGATTCGAATACGATTGAAGTTTTTGTCGGGCGTCTTCGCAAGAAGATGGGTGTCGACATGATCGAGACCGTCCGGGGACTGGGATACCGGCTGCAGGTTCCGGCAAAATGAAGCTCGAAGCCAGCGCCAATTCGCTGACTTTTCGCGTCGTCCTCTATGTATCCCTGTGGGCGATGGCCGGGCTCGTGGTCATTGCCATCGTGATTTCGACGCTCTACCGGCGTGACGCCGAAAAGAGCTTCCACGATCTCCTGCGTGCTCACCTCTACAATGTCGTCAATTCGATTGCGATCGGTGACGGCGGCGGCCTCACCGGTAGCCCCCAGCTCGGCGATCTTCAGTTCGTGAAGCCCGATACCGGCTGGTACTGGGTGGCCGAGCCGGTCGGCAAGTACAAGGCGGCGCGGCTTGCCTCTGCGTCGCTCGGAGCTGCACCCTTTCCGGAAATGCCGGCAAGCGAAGTGCCCTTCGACCTGAAATACGAGCGCTACTACGAAATGCCCGACGGCGTCGGCAACACGGTGATGGTGGCCGAGACCGAAATCGAACTGGATGACAAGGGTGATATCGTCCGCTTCCGTGTGGCAGGCAACAAGGCCGTCATCGATGCCAGCGTCGAAGCTTTCAGCCGCAATCTCTATCTGGCGCTGGCGGTTTTTGGTGTCGGCAGCCTTGCCGTGAATATCCTCGCGATTATCTTTGGTCTGCGCCCGCTTGATCGCGTGCGCAAGGCGCTAGGCAAGATCCGCAATGGCGAGGCCGAGCGACTTGAAGGGCGATTCCCGCTGGAAATCCAGCCGCTGGCCAACGAAGTCAATGCGCTCATCGACAACAACCGTCGCCTCATCGAACGCGCCCGCATGCAGGTCGGAAATCTCGCCCATTCGCTGAAGACGCCGCTGGCCGTACTGATCAACGAAGCGCGCCAGATGCCGAAAAAGCATGGTCCGCTCATCGCCAGCCAGGCGGAAGCCATGCAGACGCAGGTGCAATCCTACCTCAACCGAGCCCGTATCGCCGCCCAGCGCGAGACTGTGCTGGCCCGGACCGACACGCGTCCGGTGCTGGAGCGACTGGCGCGCGTGATGCAGAAACTCAATCCGGACATCGCGATCCACCTGCATATTGCCGACGATATTCCCGTCCTTGCCATAGAGGCGCAGGATCTTGAGGAGATCGTCGGCAATCTTCTGGAGAATGCCGCGCGGTTCGCCCGAACAGAAATTCAGGTCAGCGTCATCGAAGAGCCTGCGGTCGAATCCTCGGCAAAATCCGACAGGGTGCAGATTGCGATTGAAGATGATGGCCCGGGCCTCGAACCCGCCCAGATTGCCGAAGCCATGAAGCGCGGTAAGAGGCTGGATGAAAGCCGCCCGGGATCGGGGCTAGGATTATCTATCGTCACCGAGATCGTATCAGAGTATGAGGGGCGCTTCGCGTTGGCGCGTGGGGATCGTGGCGGGCTAAAGGCGGAATTGCATCTGCCTGCGGTGGCCCGCGAACGCGGAATGCGTGGTTGATTTGCGTCCGATCGTTTATCATATTAATGGATAGGCGTCGGGTGCGGGCGTTTGAGATCAGGTGATATCGTGCACGTGATGCTGGTGAGCATGAAGAAGAGCAGGAAGATGTTTGCGGTCGGCCTTTCAATGGCCGGGATTGCGATGCTGTCGGGTTGCGCAACGGCGTCCCGCGCGTCGGTGGTTCCGCTTGCCTTTGCCGCTCCGTCCTATTCTTCCGGCGATGCCTATATCCGCGCACTCGATGGTGGCCTTATTTCGCAGGCCAACGGCCTGACTCTGAGCGAGGAAGACAAGAAACTCGCCCTGCAGGCCGAATACAAGGCGCTGGAAGATGCGCCGGGTGGCCAGGCTGTTCCGTGGTCCGGCGGTTCGGGCATCAAGGGTACGGTCGTCGCCGCAACCCCTTATCAGGTGGGATCGCAGAACTGCCGACAGTATTCCCAGACGGTCAACGATGACGGCAAGGCCGTTGTCGCCCGCGGTGCCGCCTGCCGCAACGATAACGGCACCTGGAGCCTTCTCGAATAAGCCATCGCTTTTCTGATTTGATAATAGTCCATCGGGCTTGAGCCAGATCAATCGTCCGCGTCAATTTGCCGTGTATTGGCTTTTGTCAGTTGGAATGAGGCCCGCATTCGGGTAATTGAGCGGCATGCTATTCTGGATCATCGTCTCCATCGCGACAGCATTTCTGGCTGTTGCACTTATCGCACCGCTCATGCGGCGAGCCCCATCGGTTGAAAGCGAGAAATCGCACGATGTCGAAGTCTATCGCGACCAGTTGAAGGAAGTAGACCGGGATGTCGCCCAGGGGCTGATTTCGTCTGAGCAGGCCGAGTATGCGCGCGCTGAAATAGGTCGCCGCCTTATTGCATCGGCTGAAAAAGATGCAGCGACGCCTGTGAGCACGAAACCAGTTGGACGCCACCCGCTGGCCCAGGCTTTTGTGATCTGTCTTCTGCCGGCCATTGCGGTCGGCCTCTATCTCCTGACCGGGAGCCCCGGCCTGCCGGATCAGCCGCTCGATGCGCGCCTGAAAAATCCCGGCAAGGATGTGGGCCTTCTTCTGGCCCAGGCCGAAAATCATCTGATCCAGCATCCTGACGACGGCGCGGGTTGGGATCTTGTTGCTCCCATCTATCTGCGCAACCAGCGCCCTGACGACGCCAGCGAAGCCTACCGGAACGCGATCCGGCTTCTCGGGCCATCGGCCGCGCGATTGAGCGGTCTGGGTGAATCGGTCGTGGCGTCCAATCGCGGCATGATCACGTCAGAAGCCAAGGACAGTTTCACCAGGGCCCTTGCCCTCGACAAGAACGACGCGCGCTCCGAGTTCTATCTTGCTGTCGCGCTGGAGCAGGAAGGGCGCAGCATGGAAGCGCTGGCGGCATTCCAGTCGCTGGCCAAGACTTCGGCCCCTGATGCGCCCTGGCAGGAGATTGTCGCGCAGCACATTGCCCAATTGCAAAAGGGTTCAACACCTGCGCCCAATCCGGATGCGCCGGGCAATCCATCGGCCGCGGATGTCGCTGCCGCGCAGGACATGAACGCAGGCGACCGACAGCAGATGATTGCGGGCATGGTGGCCGGGCTAGATGAAAAGCTCAAAAGCAATCCTAATAACTTCGAAGGCTGGATGCGGCTTGTGCGCTCCTATGCGATGCTGCAGCAGAAGGACAAGGCGGCCGATGCGCTGAAGCGCGCGCTGGCAACCTTCCCGGCATCGGGTGCACAAGGCCAGCAACTGGTTGGACTGGCGCAGTCCCTTGGAATCGATACTGCAGGAGCCAAGCCGTGACACGCAAACAGAAGAGGCTCGCAATCATTGGCGGCGGCGTGGGCTTTCTGGTAATCGCCGTCGTTCTGGTCCTTTTCGCCTTCAGCCGGTCGGTGTCCTATTTCTACGTGCCGGGTGATCTGACTGCAGCCAATGTTGCCCCAGGCACGCGCATCAGGCTTGGCGGTTTGGTTAAGACCGGCACATGGGTCAAGGGCGAAGGAACCACCTCGACCTTCGACGTGACCGACACGATTTCGACCGTCAAGGTGACCTACACCGGCATTCTTCCCGATCTGTTCCGCGAGGGGCAGGGGGTTGTGGCCGAAGGGGCATTTGTCGCAGGTAGCCCGGTTTTCGTGGCAGACACAGTGCTCGCCAAGCACGATGAAACCTATATGCCCAAGGATGTCGCCGATCGCCTGAAGGCCAAGGGCGTCACGCTGGGTGGCCAGGAGAAGATCCAATGATTGTCGAACTGGGCCTCTACGCGCTTGTTCTGTCGCTCGCGACGTCGATCATCCTCTCTGTTCTGCCCGTTATCGGCGCGAGGCGACAGGACGCCAACATGATGGCCGTCGCGCCGGTCGCGGCCATTGCCCAGTTCGTTCTGGTCACGTTTTCCTTTTGCGTGCTGATCCTTGCACACCTGGTTTCGGACTTCTCGGTCGCCAACGTCTGGGAAAATTCGCATTCGCTGGTTCCCACGATCTACAAGGTCTCGGGTGTGTGGGGTAACCACGAAGGCTCGATGATGCTTTGGCTTTTCATCCTGTCACTTTTCACCGCGATGGTCGCTCTGTTCGGCGGTAACCTGCCGGTCTCGCTGCGCGCCAATGTGCTGAGTGTTCAGGGCTGGATCTCCACCGCCTTCGTTCTCTTCATCGTGCTGACGTCGAACCCGTTCCTGCGGCTCGATCCCGCGCCGCCGGAGGGCAAGGATCTCAATCCGGTGCTGCAGGACGTGGGTCTCGCGATCCATCCGCCGCTGCTCTACCTCGGCTATGTCGGGTTCTCCGTCTGCTTCTCGTTCGCGATTGCCGCGCTGATGGAAGGCCGCATTGATGCAGCCTGGGCGCGTTGGGTGCGGCCCTGGGCGCTGGCTGCATGGACCTTTCTGACCGCCGGTATCGCCATGGGCTCCTACTGGGCCTATTACGAACTCGGTTGGGGTGGCTGGTGGTTCTGGGACCCGGTGGAAAATGCCTCATTCATGCCGTGGCTTGCCGGCACAGCGCTGCTGCACTCCGCTCTGGTTATGGAAAAGCGTGAGGCCCTGAAAATCTGGACGGTCCTTCTCGCGATCCTGACTTTCTCGCTCTCGCTGCTCGGAACCTTCCTTGTTCGCTCCGGCGTTCTGACGTCCGTACATGCATTCGCCAGCGATCCGACGCGCGGCGTGTTCATTCTCTGCATTCTTGTGCTTTTCATTGGCGGTGCTTTGTCGCTCTTTGCCTTTCGTGCGGGAAGCCTGACGGCGGGCGGAATTTTCGCGCCGATTTCGCGCGAGGGCGCTCTGGTTCTCAACAACCTTATCTTGACCGTGTGCACCGCGACCGTGCTGATCGGTACGCTCTATCCGATGTTGCTGGAAGCGCTGACAGGCGAGAAGATTTCCGTCGGCGCACCGTTCTTCAACCTGACGTTCGGCCTGTTGATGCTGCCGTTGCTGCTGGCCGTGCCCTTCGGTCCACTCCTGGCGTGGAAACGGGCGGATCTGGCGGGCGCTGCCCAGCGGCTTTTCGTTGCGGCAGGCGCCGGCGTCGTCATGGCCCTGGTCGTCTGGTACGTCGAAAAGGGCGGCCCCGTCTTGATGGCCATCGGCATGGCGATCGCGTTCTACCTGATGTTCGGTGCACTCACCGATCTTTGGCTGCGTGGCGGTTTTGGCCGCGTGCCGACGGGCACGGCGCTGCGCCGGCTTGCCGGCCTGCCGCGCTCTGCCATTGGAACGGCGCTCGCCCATTTCGGTCTGGGCGTAACCGTGCTTGGCATCATGGCGGTCACATCCTTCCAGACGGAAAACGTGCTGGAAATGAAGCCGGGCCAGACGGTCGATGCTGGCGGCTACCAGTTGAAGTTCGAGGGCATGCAGCACGCACAGGGTCCGAACTTTACCGAGGATCGCGGCACGTTCTCGATCCTTCGCAACGGTCAGGATGCGGGCGCGATCACTTCCTCCAAACGCATCTATCTGGCCCGCCGCATGCCGACGACAGAAGCAGGTATTCGTACCTTCGGCTTCGATCAGCTCTACGTGGCACTCGGCGATATCATGGCGGATGGTGGTATCGTGGTTCGCGTCTGGTGGAAGCCAATGATCACCTGCATCTGGCTTGGCGCGCTGATCATGATGTTTGGCGGCTTCGTGTCCCTGTCTGACAGGCGCCTTCGTATCGGTGCGCCGTCACGCCGCGCGAAAATACAAGCAGCACCGGCCATTCCGGAGGCTGCAGAATGATCCGTCGCCTTGCGCTTCTCGTGCTTCTGGTCTTCGCCGTCAGCCCCGCATTCGCTGTCAATCCGGATGAAATGCTGCCCGACCCTGCTCTTGAGACGCGTGCTCGCGAGATCTCGGCCCACCTGCGCTGCCTCGTCTGTCAGAACCAGTCGATCGACGATTCTAATGCGCAATTGGCCCATGACCTTCGCATTCTGGTTCGCGAGAAGCTGAAAGAGGGGGCCTCTGACCAGCAGATTTACGATTATCTCGTGTCGCGTTATGGCGAATTCGTCCTGCTGAATCCCCGCCTCTCGCAGCATACGGTCATCCTCTGGGGCGCTCCGGCCCTCCTTTTATCGGTCGGTGCCGTGTCCCTGCTGGTTCTTGCTGCCCGGCGTCGTGCACGTCGGCAAGGTGCACCCTTGAGTGCAGATGAAAAGGCAAAACTGGAGGCTATTCTGAGGGAATAGTTTGTTTGACTTGCGTCGAAAGCAGTATTCGAGGCACGGCTGTCGGAAAGCTAAGGTTTCCATATTATTGTCCGAGTTTTACTCGTCATTTCTTCAAGAATTCGACTGCATTCAGCAAACATTACTAAAAGTTCATTCTTCAGCCACTTATCAGTAAGGTGTTGTCCGCTACATCTGTCTCACCAAAGTGAAAGACCTCAACTGGAGGAGGTCTTTTGGTTCAACGAGAAAAGGGTGGTAAAACAATGTCTGCTAATTTCATCCGCGCTGTTTCCTACAAGACCGTGCTCAAGTCGACAGTGGTCGCCGGCGTTGCCGCAATCCTTCTGACCTCCGGCCTTCCGGCCAGGCTGACCCCCGCCTATGCAGGCCCGGTTCAGCTCGAAGCGCCGCAGATGACCGGCTTTGCCAACGTGGTGAAGGCCGTGACGCCTGCAGTGGTATCCATTCGTGTCGAGTCTCGCGTTCAGCCTGTCGCCGATGAAAACAACTTCGATTTCGGTCCTGGCTTCGACCAGCTTCCTGACAACAGCCCGCTGAAGCGCTTCTTCAAGCAGTTTGGCGGCCAGGACGGGGATCAGGGCAAGAAGAACGACGGCAAGAAGGCTGATGGTAACGGTCGTCTGCGCCCGGTCGCGCAGGGCTCGGGCTTCTTTGTTTCCGAGGACGGTTATCTGGTGACGAACAACCACGTCGTCGCTGACGGCAGCGCTTTTGTCGCGGTCATGAACGATGGGTCCGAACTTCCAGCCAAGCTGATCGGTACCGACTCCCGCACCGACCTTGCGGTCCTGAAGGTTACCGATCCTAATCGCAAGTTCACCTATTTGACCTGGGCTGATGACAGCAAGATCAACGTAGGCGACTGGGTCGTGGCCGTCGGCAACCCGTTCGGCCTCGGAGGAACAGTGACCTCCGGCATCATCTCGGCCATGGGTCGTGACATCAATTCCGGACCCTATGACGATTTCATCCAGATCGACGCAGCGGTGAACCGCGGCAATTCGGGCGGTCCGACGTTCAACCTGAACGGCCAGGTGGTCGGCATTAACACCGCCATCTTCTCGCCGTCGGGCGGCAGCGTCGGTATCGCATTCGATATTCCGGCGTCCACCGCCCAGACCGTCGTGGCTGACCTGATCAAGGATGGCAAGGTTGACCGCGGTTGGCTCGGCGTACAGATCCAGCCGGTCACCAAGGATATTGCCGAATCCCTCGGCCTGTCTGACGCGCAGGGCGCATTGGTCATTCAGCCGCAGGAAGACTCGCCTGGCCTGAAGGCTGGCATCAAGAAGGGTGACGTTGTGACTGCGGTCAACGGTGAGCCCGTCAAGGATGCTCGTGATCTCGCCAAGCGCATTGGCGCCATGCGTCCCGGCACCAAGGCGGACATCACAATCTGGCGCGGTGGCAAGGCGGAGACGCTTCAGCTGACGGTCGGCACACTGCCGCCGGAGCAGAAGCAGGCGAGTGCCGAGGACAACAGCAATCAGCAGAATGACAGCCAGGACAAGGCCCAGACGTCACTCGACAGCCTCGGCATCACTGTCGGCCCGAGCGATGATGGCAAGGGTGTTGCTGTGATCTCGGTTGACCCGGACTCTGCTGCGGCTGACGCCGGCATCAAGCAGGGTGACAAGATCGCCGCTGTCAACAACAAGGATGTGTCGTCCGCCGGCGACATTTCCAACGAGTTGAAGGATGCCAAGAAGGAGGGCCGTTCCAAGGCTCTGTTCCAGGTCGAGACGGATACCGGCAGCCGCTTCGTTGCACTGCCGACCGACAAGGGCTAAGCGCGCCATACCTGACTTGGGGCGCCGGATTTTTTCCGGCGCCTCTTTGGTGTCGGTGCATGTCCGGTCCTCCCAATTCGCGCTGGAGTGGTTATGATCATGCGCATGAAGATTCTTATCGTTGAAGATGACCTTGAAGCTGCTGCCTACCTTTCGAAAGCCTTTCGCGAGACGGGCATCGTTGCCGATCACGCAAGCGACGGCGAAAGCGGGCTCTTCATGGCCAGTGAAAATACCTATGACGTGCTGATCGTCGATCGCATGTTGCCGCGGCGTGACGGCATATCGCTGATTTCCGAGCTGCGCTCTCGCGCAATCCAGACACCGGTTCTCATTTTATCCGCCCTCGGTCAGGTCGATGACCGTGTCGAAGGGCTCCGCGCCGGTGGTGATGATTATCTTCCGAAACCCTATGCGTTCTCCGAACTGCTGGCTCGGGTTGAAGTTCTTGGTCGGCGCAAGGGTACGCCGGAGAAAGACATGGTCTATCGGGTCGGAGACCTCGAACTTGACCGTCTGGCACACGAAGTGAAGCGCGGCGGCAAGGAAATCCTGCTGCAGCCGCGTGAATTCCGCCTTCTGGAATATCTCATGAAGAATGCAGGGCAGGTCGTCACCCGCACGATGCTTCTCGAAAACGTCTGGGACTACCACTTCGATCCGCAGACCAATGTCATCGACGTTCATGTCTCGCGCTTGCGTTCCAAAATCGAGCGCGACAGCGAGCGCCCGCTTTTGAAGACGGTTCGCGGCGCAGGCTACATGATCAAGGACGAAGCCTGAGGAATTAGAATGCTCCAGCACTGGCGCTACCTGTGGAAGAGCACAGCCGTCAGGTTGTCGGCGCTCTATGTCCTGCTCTTCGCGCTCTGTGCAGCATTTCTGGTCATCTACGTTGCCGGCATGTCGGCAAACTTCCTGCGTGAACAGACCCAGACGGCGATCTCGCAGGAGGTCGATGAAATCAGCCACATCTACTCGATCGGCGGCATGAACTCGCTTCTGAAGACGCTGGAGCGAAGGTCACGTCAGCCGGGTGCAAACCTTTATGTGATAGCCGGCCCTGCGGGCGAGTTTCTTGCAGGCAATGTCGCGTCCATCGCTCCTGGTATCCTGAGCGATCCCGGCTGGACAGATACGCCATTCCGCTATGAACGGTTCGGCGAGGAAAACAAGGACAAGACCAAGGTCCAGCCGCATACGGCCATCGCGGATATCTTTGTTCTGCCAAACGGCCTGCGCATCCTCGTCGGTCGCGATCTGGGCGAGCCGGAACACTTCCGCATTCTGGTACGTCAGGCCTTGACGGTCGCCCTTGCCGTCATGGGCATTGGTGCACTCGTCCTTTGGTTCTTTATCGGCCGCACGGCGCTCAGCCGCATCTCGCGCATGTCCGAGGCGAGCGGCAAGATCATGGCCGGTGATCTGTCACAGCGCCTGCCGGTCTCAGGCTCTGGCGATGATTTTGACCGGCTTTCGGTGTCCTTGAATGCCATGCTTGGCCGTATCGAAAAGCTCAACGAGGGTTTGAAGCAGGTCTCCGACAATATCGCGCATGATCTGAAGACCCCGCTGACGCGCATTCGCAACAAGGCGTCTGACGGGCTTGCGCACTCGAAGAACGAGGACGAGTTTCGACAGTCGCTAGAGGCGATCATCGGTGAGTCCGACCAGTTGATCCGGACATTCAATGCGCTGCTGATGATTTCGCGGGTCGAGGCAGGATCGTCGACGGCTGAAATGCAGGAGATCGATCTGAGCGCCATCGCCGCAGACAGCGCCGAACTTTATGAACCCGCCGCCGAAGAGGCCGGAATGGCATTGAGCATGACCATCGAACCGGGCATTCACATCAACGGGAACCGCGAACTTGTCGGCCAGGCTTTGTTCAACCTTCTGGACAATGCGGTCAAATATTCAAGCGGCGTCGATGGCGCAGACATCGCCGTTTCACTCAGCAAGAGTGATGGCTTCGCTACATTGACCGTTGCTGACAAGGGGCCGGGGATTCCCGCCGACCGCTACGAGGACGCGGTCAAGCGTTTCGTGCGCATCGATGAGAGCCGCACGAAGCCCGGAACCGGCCTTGGCCTCTCCATGGTAGAGGCAGTGGCGCTCCTGCATGGCGGCTCGCTTGAACTTGCCTCGACAAAAGGTGAAACTGAGGAAAACAAGGGACTCACCGTCAGGATGAAGTTCCCGCTATCAGCGGCCTGACGCCTGCGCCGCGCTCCGGCCGGGGAGGAATGCCTTGGAACATGGCGCTACCCTTGCGCAAACGCTGACCGCCAATCCGATTGCACCAATGAATGCCGCTGCCGCTAAGGCTGCAGCCAGCTTGCTTCGGGAAGCCGCACGCGAAAGGCCGGCCCTTGCGAGTGTCGTGCTGAGCGAAGGTCCATTGCGCGATTTCGCGATATCAGCGCTGTCGCTCTCGCCCTATTTGCACGATCTGACGCGCATCGATCCGTCTCTTCTGGAGCTTGCACTGCTTGCCCCGATTGAGATGGAGGTGGGAAGCGAGATTAGCCTTGCGCGTGCCGCCTGGCGGCAGGCCGACGAAGGAGGGACGAGCGCGGAAACGCATCTCATGAACCGCCTTCGTCTCGCCAAGCGCAAAGTCGCATATCTGCTGGCATTTGCCGATCTCTCACGCGTTTTCGACGCGCGCGTCACCACGCGTCTGCTCAGCAAACTGGCTGAAGCCTGCGCATCGGCGGCGGTCGATTTTCTTCTCCGTTCCTTGCATGATGCGGGCAAGCTCAGGCTTGCAGATCCCGACAATCCGTCAGCCGGGAGCGGGTTGATCGTTCTCGGCATGGGAAAGCTTGGCGCCGAGGAGCTCAACTATTCATCCGATATCGATGTTGTTCTGTTTTTCGAACCCGGAGCCGGCATCATAGCCGATCCGGACGAGGCCTCTGACGTCTTCGCGCGCCTGGCGAGGCGTCTTGTCCGCATCATGCAGGAGCGCACCGCCTATGGTTATGTATTCCGCATCGATTTGCGCTTGAGGCCGGATCCCGGTTCAACACCGCTCGCGATCCCTGTCGAAGCAGCGCTGATCTATTACGAAGGGCGAGGGCAGAACTGGGAGCGTGCCGCCTTCATCAAGGCACGACCCGTTGCCGGTGATCTGGCCGCCGGCGAGGCCTTCTTGCAGGAACTCAGACCTTTCGTCTTTCGCAAATATCTCGACTACGCCGCGATCGCCGACATCCACTCGATCAAACGTCAGATCCATATGCACAAAGGCTTCGGCGAAGTCGCGGTCAAGGGACACAATGTCAAACTCGGGCGTGGAGGGATCCGCGAAATCGAGTTCTTCGCGCAGACCCAGCAACTGATTGCGGGCGGCCGGATGCCTGCGCTCCGCACCCGCCGCACCGAAGAAGCGCTGCGCGCGCTTGAGCAGGCCCAGTGGATTGAAGGCAAGACGGCTGACGAGCTCATTGGCGCCTACTGGTTCCTCAGGGACGTCGAGCATCGGATCCAGATGGTCGACGACGAGCAGACACATATCCTGCCGGAGAAGGAAGCCGAGCTGAAGCGCATTGCCCTGATGATGGGCTTTGACAGCGTCCGGTCTTTTTCTGCAAAACTGGTCTCTGTCCTCAGGACCGTTGAAGATCGCTACGCGGAACTGTTTGAACAGGCAGCAGAACTCTCGAGTGCTGGCGGCAATCTGGTTTTCACGGGCAAGGGGGATGATCCGGATACGCTTGCCACACTCGAAAAGCTCGGGTTTCGCCGTCCTTCTGACATTTCTCGTGTCATCCGTACCTGGCATAATGGACGCTATCGTGCGACCCAGTCCATCAAGGCGCGAGAGCGACTGACGGAAATGATGCCCAAACTGCTGGCCGCTTTCGGTGAAAGCGATGAGGCAGATGAAGCACTTCTGCATTTTGACCGTTTCCTTGCCGGTCTGCCTGCCGGCATTCAGCTCTTTTCGCTGATTGGAAATAATCCCGGTCTTCTCGACCTGATCGTGACCATCATGGGGGCGGCGCCGAAGCTGGCCGGTGTTATCGCTGCGCGTCCCCACGTCTTTGATGGCATGCTGGATCCATCCCTGTTGAGTGATGTGCCGGACAGAGCCTATCTGGCCAAGAGGCTGGCACATGTTCTGGCAGGCAGCCGCCACTATGAGGAAATCCTCGATGGGTTGCGGATCTTCGCCGCCGAGCAACGTTTTCTCATCGGCGTTCGACTGCTGACAGGCGCCATCAGGGGCGATCGGGCGGCCAACGCCTTCTCAGATCTCGCAGACCTGACCGTTGGCGCGGCGCTGGACGCTGTAACCAGGGAAATTCGTGCGGCACATGGGTCCTTTCCGGGTGCGAAAGTTGCGCTTCTGGGAATGGGCAAGTTGGGAAGCCGCGAAATGACCGCAGGCTCTGACGTCGATCTTATCCTTCTCTATGACTACGATGAGCACGTCGCAGAGTCGGATGGCGAACGGCCGCTCGACGCCAACCGGTATTTCGCCCGTCTGACCCAGCGCCTCATGGCTGCACTGTCTGCGCCAACCGCAGAAGGCGTGCTCTATGAGGTCGACATGCGCCTGCGTCCATCGGGGAACAAGGGGCCGGTCGCAACGCGGATCAATGCGTTTGCCCGCTATCAGAAGGAAGAGGCCTGGACCTGGGAGCATATGGCACTCACCAGAGCGAGGTTGATTGCCGGTGACGGTGACTTCATGTCCGAGGTCGAGCGAAGTGTGGCAGAGACAGTCGCCTCGCCTCGTGATGTTACGGAAGTCAGACGTGCGGTTGCAGAAATGCGCACGCTCATCGACAAGGAAAAGCCTCCGTCCGGACATTTCGATTTCAAACTGATGGCAGGCGGTCTGATCGACATCGAGTTCATCGCCCAGTATCTGGCGCTCATTGTCGGCAAGCCGCTACCCCCTGGATTGGGAACAGCGGAAACGATTGTAGCGCTCGGGAAAAGGCGCCTTTCTGACGATGATATCGCAACGCTTGGGGAGGCATTCGACCTGTTCAGCGCCTTGTCCCAGCTGGTGCGCCTCTGCATCGAAGGAAACTTTGATGCGCGGCAATCTCCGGCCGGCCTCGCAAGGCTCATGTGCCAAATGGCGAACCTGCCGGATGTGAAAGTTCTGGAGGCCGATATCAGGATGCGCGCGAAAGCCGTTCGGCGCATTTTTCAGGCAACCGTGGGGTCAGGGCGCAACGCGGCCTGACCCTTCTTTGGTGATCACGCCGTCAAAGCCATCGGTGCGATCACGGGCTCGCAAATAGCTTCGTCGAACGGCAGGGGCAGCCTGAGCGAAATCGTCGTACCATGGCCTTCGCGGGAGAAGACGCGGATCGTGCCGCCATGGAGCATGACGAGCGAGCGTGAGATGGCGAGCCCAAGCCCGGAGCCGCCCTGGCTTTTCGCATACTGGCTCTGAACCTGCTCGAAGGGCTGTCCGATCTTCCGGAGTGCTTCCCTCGGGATGCCGATGCCGGTGTCCCGAATAGACAGCGTGACTGCATTGCTGCATTTGCGCGCCCGCAGCTGTACGGACCCGCCTTCGCCAGTGAATTTCACGGCGTTTGACAGCAGGTTCAGCAGGATCTGCTTGACGGCGCGGCGGTCGGCACAAAGCGTGAGGCCCTCGCAGATATCCCGGTCGATATGCACACCCTTGCTCTCGGCAGGGATCGTCATGAAGCGAAGGGTTTCTTCGATCAGCGGCGAAAGATCGATGGTTTCGCACTCCAGCTTCATATGTCCCGCCTCGATCTTCGACATGTCGAGGATGTCGTTGATGACGTTCAGCAGGTGCTTGCCGCTGTCATGGATGTCCTTGGTATATTCGTCGTACTTTTCTGAGCCGAGCGGGCCGAACATCTGGTTCAGCATGATGTCCGAAAAGCCCAGAATGGCGTTTAGCGGCGTCCGCAGCTCATGAGACATGTTGGCAAGGAATTCCGATTTGGCGCGGTTGGCAGCCTCTGCGCGTTCCTTTTCTGCCAGGTAATTGGCGTTCGCCAGCGAGAGTTCGGCAGTCTGCTTCTCAAGGATTTTGCGGGATGCATAGAGGTCGCCGATGGTAACCAGTTGCCGCCGTTCCGATTCACGCAGACGCTCCTGGTGACGCTTCAAGACCGTGATATCTGTGCCCACTGATACGAGACCACCGTCACGCGTGCGGCGCTCGTTGATCTGTAGCCACCTGCCATCCGCAAGCTGAACCTCGGAGGTCTGCGAGCAGGCACCGGTCTGGTCAGGGTCGGCAATGCGACGAACGATAACGGGGCGCGCCGCCGCCGCATTGATAACCGAGCGCTCGGTTCCCGGAACCAGCATGCGGTCTGGCAGGCCATAGGCTTGCTGGTAGTGCACGTTGCACATCACCAGACGGTCGTTCTTGTCCCAGAGCACGAAGGCTTCCGATGTGGATTCGATAGCATCGGCGAGACGTTGATCCGCTTCGGCGTAGCGCTCGGCAAGGCGGTGCTGCTCGCTGACGTCCATGGCGATGCCGATCAGATGTTCGCGCCCCGTCGTGGTGCGGATGACCTGCGCGCGGGCTCGCATCCAGACATAGTGGCCGTCGGCATGACGCATGCGGAAAACCTGATCGACCTGGCGGGACTGGCCATGCTTGAGCGCACGCGCTAGCTGATAGATGCTGCCGTCATCGGGGTGCATCAGGCGCGCCGCGTCGCCGAAGGTCAAAACGGTGGCCGATGCGGGCAGGCCGAGCATTTCATACATCGACCGTGACCAGTAGAGTTTCCGATTGGCCATGTCGAAATCCCAGAGCCCGCAGCGGCCGCGGGAAAGCGCCGTTTCAACGCGCAGATTGGACTCGACGAAGATCTGGTCGGCATCACGGGCCCGTTTCGCCTGGATGTAGTAGGCGTAAAGGATGACCAGAAGAATGGAGGATATACCGGCAAAAAGGGTGACGTTGAGCGAGACTTCATCGCGCCAGCGCTGATCAAGGCCAGCCATCGAGTTGGCAACGACGATATAGCCCGCATCGCCCGGAAGGGCTGCGATCGCCATGTAGTGATCCTGGCCATTGAGCTGCGCATGGAAGGTACCGGCCCGGTTGCCAAGCGCGCTCATGAGGCGGGCATCCGGCGTAATAGCGGTCAGGAAATTGCCGACGAACTGGCTGCCGTTTGCCGAGCTGCCGAAGACCTGTCCGGTGCGTTGGACAAGCAGGATAAAGCCTGCTTCAGGCAGACGCTCTTGTGGAAGATAACTTGCGAGGAGCACCTCTGCTTCCTTCCGCTTGCCATCCACGAAGTAGTCGGAATGCTCGGCGAGCGCAGCTGAGGCGGCCGCCACCGATAGCACGGTCGATTGGCGCATGGCATCTTCGAGCCTATCCCGTTCGAGATAGATCCCCGTCACGCGCGAGGCCGCAACGATCAGCAAAAATGCCACGATCAGGACAGGTACCGATCGCTTCAGGACAGGCTCAAACCTGTTGATTTGCCGTATCGCAGGCCCTGCAAGGGTTTTCCATTGCGCCTGGAACGAATGCCGCATTGCACCCACTCCCGGAAATTTGATACGCAGCCGCTCATCGGCTGCGCTTCCCCGTTGCGCGTCCGCCATATTTCCCCGACTCTCCATTGAACACCCGGTACCGGTCGCCAACTGACCAACCCAGCGCTACTTGCGCAGATCCCAAACAATCCGAAACTCGGACCGCCGCCATCTGGATCTGGTGATTCGGGCCGCCGTGCCCGATGTGATTCTAGTGAATCAAAGCTGATTCCCGTTGTCCAGCGAAAATCGTAACTCTTTTTTAAGGATTTGAAAAAACAGCAAAATTACGCATTTTCGCCAAGCTTGGCGCAAGCTTCGGAGCGCGATGCCGGTCTTGTCCCAACTCGCCTGCTAAAATGCGCGTTCTGATCAAAATCGGCCGTGTCTACCGAAATCCGCAACGAGGCGATACGAATTAACCGAGCATGCGTTCAACGATATCCCGGACGTCGGTCGAAAGCTGTGCCGCCTCGATGCGCGCCAATGCTTCCTTGGCGTGGCCGGCCCGTTCAGCCTCGAGCATGCGCCAGGAGCGCATGGACGTGAGAAGCCGGGCAGCAAGCTGCGGATTGCGGGCATCGATGTCGATCACTTGATCGGCCATGAAGTGGAAGCCCTCACCATCGGCACGGGCAAAACCCGACAGATTGGAAAATGCAAACGTGCCAACCAGTGCCCGGACGCGATTTGGGTTGCCGGCATTGAACCGCGGGCTCTTCATCAGGGATTTCACGCGATCCAGCGCATCGGGACCGGGTGTCGTTGCCTGCACGGCAAACCACTTGTCCATGACGAGAGGATTGTTCTCAAAGCGCGTCGCGAAGATCTCAAGCGCCTGTTCCGTCTCCTCGCTGTCGGGATAGTGATGAGCCAGAACCGTCAATGCGTGACTGAGGTCGGTCATGTTGTTGGCAGCGTTGAAACATTCCCAGGCAAGCGCCGGACTGTTGTCGGCATAGGAGAGATAGGTGAGGGCAGTGTTGCGCAGTGCACGTCGTCCCGCACTCTTTGCATCCGGAGAAAACGGTCCGGACAGTTTCAGATTTTCAAACAGCGTCTTGAAGATGCCGCGTCCTGCGCCGCCGATGGCACCCAGAACGAGCAATCGCGCAGCCAGGTTTGCGTCTGGATCGTTGTTGCCGCCAATCTCGCGTGCCATGTCGGACTCGCTCGGCAAGGCAAGCGCCTGCGAGCGGAATGCCGGTTCAAGGTTTTCATCTTCCGCTGCAGCAAGCAAGGCCGCGATGAAGCCGGCGTCGAAACGTGGTGTCTTGCCAGCCCGGATGGCCTTGGCCGCGCCAACCAGCTGCGGCATTGCCAGGCTGTTGAGGGCCTGCCAACGGGAGTAGAGATCGGCGTCATGGACGGCGATGTGCTTCAGGTCATCTTCCGGCATGTCGTAGGCGATATTCACCGGCGCCGAAAAACCGCGATTGAGCGAAAGTACAGGTCGCGACGTAATGCCCGAGAAGACGAAGGACTGGCTTCGGTTCTTCAGCTGAAGGACACCCTGGTCGATGGCGCCGCCGGAGACTGCCTCGGGTTCGGCTTCCCCACCGTTCGGCAGCAGGAGCCCGAACTTCAGCGGAATATGCATCGGCTCCTTGCGGGCCTGGCCTGGCGTCGGCGGCACCATCTGCTCGAGCCCGACCGTGAATTCCTGCTTTTCTGCATCGTACGCGGTTGAAACGGTAATCAATGGCGTGCCGGCCTGATGATACCAGAGCGAGAACTGGCTGAGATCAACGCTCGATGCATCCTCGAAACATGTCACGAAATCTTCGATCGTGACCGCCTGGCCATCGTGCCGCTCGAAATAGAGATCCATACCCTTCTTGAACATGTCGCGACCAAGAATGGTCGCAATCATGCGGGTCACTTCCGAACCTTTCTCGTAGACGGTCGAGGTGTAGAAGTTATTGATCTCCTTGTACTTCATCGGGCGTACCGGGTGCGCGAGCGGACCGGCATCCTCCGGAAACTGTTCCGATTTCAGGTGCCGCACTTCGGCAATGCGCTTGACGGCGCGCGAGCGCTGGTCGGCGGAAAACTCGTGGTCGCGGTAGACCGTCAGGCCTTCCTTCAGGCACAGCTGAAACCAGTCGCGGCACGTGATGCGATTGCCGGTCCAGTTGTGGAAATATTCGTGCGCAATGATGGCTTCGATATTGGCAAAATCGGCGTCCGTCGCCGTATCGGGATCCGCCAGCACATATTTGTCATTGAAGATGTTGAGGCCCTTGTTTTCCATGGCCCCCATGTTGAAGTCGGAAACAGCGACAATCATGAAGATGTCGAGATCATATTCGCGACCGAACACGTCCTCATCCCATTTCATCGAACGCTTGAGAGCGTCCATGGCGTAGGCGGCGCGAGGCTCCTTGCCATGTTCGACATAGATTTTGAGCGCAACTTCGCGGCCCGACATGGTGGTGAACGTGTCTTCAACGACACCGAGGTCGCCGGCGACGAGCGCAAACAGGTACGACGGCTTCGGATGTGGGTCGAACCATGAAGCGAAGTGTTTGCCTTCGCCATAGTTGGCGGTGCCGATGCAGTTGCCGTTTGACAGGATGACCGGGCAGCTTGCCTTGTCAGCGATGATGTGGACCGTGTAGACGCCCAGGGCATCCGGACGGTCGTAGGCATAGGTCATGCGGCGGAAGCCTTCTGCCTCACACTGCGTGCAATAGACGCCGTTGGACCGGTAGAGCCCCATCAGTTCCGTGTTGTTGGCAGGCGCCAGAACCGTTTCGACCGTGATTTCGAATGCGATGCTTTCTGGAAGCCCCGTGATGATCAGCTCACGACCGTTCTCATCATAACGCTCATGCTCGAGTTCGATGCCATCGAGCAGGAGCGAGGTCATCGTCAGTTGATCCCCATCAAGAACGAGCGGCGCGTCGAGCGCAGCGTCAGGACGACGGTGGAACAGGGAGCGCGCGGTCAGTTTTGTCTCGAGCGGGTGTAGCTCAAAGGTCAGGTCAATGCGCTCGAGAACAAAATCCGTCTGCTTGTAATCTGCCAGGTGAAAGACCTGACCCGTCTCTGTGCGCATGTCGTGTCCTGATCGTCAGAATGTTTTCCCGATACATTCGCCGGAAAATCCCCCCTGGCGAATGTCGCGCGATGGTCCTTGATAAAAAATCACGCGATTTCAGTGCAATTCTGACAGCCAATCCTGAATGATTGCTAAAGTTTTATTAGAGACGACAACATTGATGTGTGTTTCTGCGGGGTTGATCCAGTATTGGCCGTTTGGAAGTCGTGACTTCAACATCGCGGTCATGGCCTCAGCGTCAACAACTTCATCCCCGCCCCCGATAATGCTCAGCAAGGGCATCGCAAGGTTGCCGACGTCTCGACCGTCCCGGTCACGCATCTGCAAGGCGTGGTACATCCGCCACGAGATGTCGGTCGTTGCCGAATAGCCAAGTGGCCCATCCCGCAAGGTTGACGGCAGTGCATATTGCAGGACGGTCTCATGATCCGACCAATGTAGTCCCATGCCGTTGAGGATCCAGAGGCCGACCATGCGCGTTCCCAGAGCATGGGTCCAACCGCCGAGGTCCGGTTTGTTTCCCGACAGGTTGTAGGAAAGGACGGGGGCCAGTACCAGGCAGCCATGAACCGCCTGAGGCTTGTCCAGCGCAAATTGCATGGCAACAGCCGCACCTTCGCCGTGGCCACCCACGACCACGAGATCACCCGGCCCTGCCGTTTCGGAAATCAAATCGGCAAGATCGTCCTCCAGTTGGCCGACGTAATCGACGTCGCCGCGTCTTGCAGGACCCGAGCCATGCCCGCGCATATCGGCGAGGTATACGTCCGCAACGCCACGCTCCGTGGCGAGCCGGCTGGCGATCTGATTGAATTCCATCGCCTGCCATGCCGCCGAATGGACAAGGTAGAGCTTGATATGGGTTGGCATGCCGCTGCGGTAGAGGCGATAGCCGAGAAGGCTGTTGTCGCGCGCCGTAAAATTCTGGATGGTCGGAAGCGGCGTCGTACCAATCGGCGCCAGGGCTGCAAAATCAAAGCGGTGGTCGCCCTTAAGCTCTTGCCCTGTTTGCGGCAGGTCGACCGACACCATGATTTGAGCGGTGAGCATGACGCAAAATGCCAGGAACACGAAGATAGCCAAAGCAAGAGCGACATTTTTCATCTTGCCATCCAGTCATGTTCAGCAGGACATCTCCTCTTCCCATCATATATGAAAAGCGCCAACTGTTCAGCAACAATCCGGCACGTGTCTCGATGCCCTTGCCGATAGAGCGGGCTGGTGCGTCGGCGATGCGTCCATGATCTCTGCATCTGCGCATCTTTATTTGTGTTTCGGCGCGACAGGGACTACTACCGGAACGTCAGGTCTCGTCGCTGATTTCCGAGTATCGTGACCTGATTTTAAACCCCGTTTGGTTTGCTGGATATCAAAGAATGGATCATGTGCCGGGCAATCCGCTGCGAGGCATTGCCCTCAAGATCGCCTCCGTGATCGTTTTTCTCGTGATGTCGACATGCATCAAGCTCGCAGGTGACGGCCTGGCGACCGGTGAGATCACGTTTTACCGATCGTTTTTTGCCATTTTCCCCATCCTTGCCTATCTCGCCTGGCGCGGCGAATTGCGCTCGGCCCTCAAGACCAACAGCATAACGGGACAGATCACACGCGGTTTCGTCGGCATCGTTTCGATGACGACGAGCTTTTACGGGCTCGTTCGGCTGCCGCTACCCGATGCCATTGCGATCGGCTACGCTATGCCGCTCTTTGCTGTAGTCTTCGCTGCGATTTTCTTGAAGGAAACGGTACGCATTTACCGGCTTTCTGCGGTCGTTATCGGACTGAGTGGCGTCATGATCATCTCCTGGCCAAAGCTCTCGTTGCTGGAGCATGCCGACGCGTCGGCCGCCGCGTTTGGGGCGCTTGCGCTAATCGGGTCAGCCATCCTTGCGGCGGTCGCGATGCTGCTCGTACGGCGCCTGGTCAGAACCGAAAAGACGCCGACAATCGTCCTCTATTTCTCGATAACCGCGTCGCTATTCTCGCTGGCATCGCTGCCTCTCGGTTGGCCCCCCATGAGCCTCGAGCAGAAGCTCTTCCTGATAACTGCGGGATTTTGCGGCGGGATCGCCCAGATCCTCATGACTGAGAGCTACAGGTTCGCTGAGGTCTCGACCATCGCGCCTTTCGAATACAGTTCGATTGTGCTTGGTCTCATCGTTTCCTATTTCCTGTTCGGCGATGTTCCCGAGCCGATGATGCTGTTCGGGACACTCATTGTCGTCGCAGCCGGCATCTTCATCATCTACCGCGAGCGCCAGCTCGGTCTCGAAGGAAATTCCAAGGCCACCTGAACACAACAAAAAAAGCCGCAGCATTCGCTACGGCTATCTCTTGTTACTCGGAAAACAGGTTTACTTGGAAACGTATTGCGAGCCCATGCGCTGACGTCGGCTGATAGCCCCGATGCGGTAGTCACGCGCGGCTGAAAGCGCCAATCGAACGCTCTCGATTGTTCCCGCTATTTCCCTGAACGTGTTGATACTCATGGCCGAATACCTCTCAGCGTTGAATGAAATCGCTGAACAGATCTGCCGGACGGCTCATGTTGCCATAGCCCCGCGCAGTCAGCTGTTCGTTGGTTACGATCTGAAAGCGGCGATATGCGGATTGAGCAGGCGTACGGGCCGCCTTGCGAAGAGTTTCAAAACCCGAATGGGTCGAACGAAATTGTGCAGTCATAGCCTTGGATCCTTGACCTGATTCCTCCCAAGACATGCCGCAATATCGCAGCGCAGCATTTCGTTTGCAATGCAGTATAAATGGAAGCAGCTATGCAAAAATCGCATGGGAAAGACACATTCCTGTCATACCCGACCTTGCGTCGATCCGGATCAACCGAATTCCGCCAATTGCCGCAGCGATTTAGGGAAAACGGGATCGAATCCCGGATATCAGGCTTGCCTGAGTTTCGCCTCGAAGGTTAACAAATCGTTCCAGGCGAGCTGCTTGCTGAGCGGAGCAGCCATCAAGTCTTGCGGATGGAGCATGGCTAGTGCGTCGGTCACCGTGCCGCCGGCATCGATTTGAAACCATTGGCCCCTGAGCGCATGGATCGATTCGGTCGAACCTGTCAGGAAACGCGTCGTGAAATTACCCAGCATGATCATGTAGCGAGGCTTGACCAGCGCAATCATGCGTTCGGTAAACGGCCTGCAGATTTCAGCCTCCGCCGGTGTCGGGGGGCGTCCGCCGGGCGGGCGCCAGGCAACCGCATGGGCAAGCGTCAGGTCATCCCTGTTAAGAGATATCGCGCCGAGCATCCGGTCAAGCAACTCACCTTGCATGCCGCTGAAGGCGATCCCATCGCGATCGTCATCTGCGGATGGCGTGGGCCCGATGACGAGGATCGGCTGGGCCCCGGCCTTTATGGGAAAAACGGTCGAACGCGCGCTTGTCTTGAGGTTGCAGCCCTCGAATGTCGAAATGGCGGCATGGAGTTCCTCGAGCGTCTGCGCTTCACTCGCTGCCTTGCGTGCCGTGGCAACTGCTTCGTCACCTGGAATGGTGAGCGCAGGAGCCGATGCGCGCACAGGCGAGGGTGGCTGCTCTCGCCCGGGAGCCCGCTTTACGGGTGATGCCACCGCCGGTGCGGGCGCGCTCTGGGCGGGCGCGGGCGTTCGCGCACGTTCCGTCGCAAATTCCTGAAAACGGTCGATGCCCGCATCTTCGAGCAACGTGTCGACACCCGCATCTGCAAAGAAATGCAGGAGTGCGGCGAGTTCGGCAGCGTTGAGTTGATCCGTCTGCAGAGGCGTCATGCTTTCTTTTTATCCGACAGAGCCCGGCATGCAAGCGCGATGCGCACGCAATCGGACCCCGCAGTCAAGCGCTCCACGACTCAATGTCGTCGCTTTCGCCGATCAGTGCCAGACCATGCGCGATCGAGAGCAGTTCGCCGCCGCTTTCGAGACGTTCTTTGCCGAAACGTCGCTCGAACATCGAGCGTACCGCCGGGACAAAAGAGGTGCCGCCGGTGAGGAACACTTTGTCCACCTCAAGTTCAGAGAGGTTTGCACGCGCCAGCGCGTCGTCAAGTGCGGTCTCCATCAACCCCAGTTCCGGTTGGATCCAGCGCTCGAAATCTGCGCGCCGAACCACCTGGCGTCCCGCAGCGCCCAACGGTTCGAAGTCGAATTCGGCTTCGTCTGCGGAAGACAGGGCGAATTTCAGTCGTGAGACGGCCTGATAGAGCGGATATCCCTCGTCGTGTTCAATCAGGTCGATGAAAAGTTCGAGCTTCTCCGGCTCTTCCGCTTGTCGCACCAGCCCCTTCAGGTCCTGATAGTCCTTGAGCGTCTTGAAAATGGAGAGCTGGTTCCACCGGCCGAAATTGGCATAGTAATTCGATGGAATGTCGAGCTTCTTGCCGAAGTTGATAAAGTGGCTGCCCTTGCCGATCTGCGGGCTAACGACATTGTCGATGATGCGGAAGTCGAAGCTGTCGCCGGCAACGCCGACACCCGAATGCGCGACCGGGATGGCCTTCATGCGTCCGGCGTGGCGCTCGAAGCGGATGATGGAATAGTCCGTCGTGCCACCACCAAAGTCTGCGACCAGCACATTGGCGTCCTGCTCAAGGTTCTCAGCAAAATAGAACGCAGCTGCCACCGGCTCCATCACGAAATGCACATCCGGAAAACCAAATCGCGACAACGCCTCGCGATAACGCTGCATGGCAAGGTTTTCGTCGGCGTTGTTGCCCGCAAACTGAACGGGCCGGCCCGCGACAATGCGCGTGACATCCGCAGGCCAGCCATCACCGGCATAGGCCATCATGCGGCGCATGAACACTTCCATCAGGTCTTCGAAACTGTGGCGGCGTGCGTGTACGATCGTCGACTGAAAGAGGGGGCTTGCCGCAAATGTCTTGATGGACTGGAGGAAGCGGCATTCACCCGGGTTTTCGATGAACGTCGCAATCGCTGCCGCACCCGCCTCGACCTTAAGCGCAAGGTTGCCGAGTTGTCTGTCCTTCATGAAAGACAGGCACGTTCTGAGGCTTTCCTGCGTTCCGGCCGAGCTGCTGAATGCCACGGAGCGCGTCGTTTCGGCATCCTTGAGCGCCAGAACGGTGTTTGTGGTGCCAAAGTCGAAACCAAGTGCAGTCATGAAAAGTCCTTCTGCCGCAGCGGCGTCGCGCGGCACGAATAGATGGATGCAGGGGTAGGGCGCGCCTGATCGCATGCCCATGCCGACAAGGCAAGAGCCACGCCGTGAAAAAACGGAGTTGCGACCGGTCATGCGCCGCGCCGTGACACCCGGAGAACGGCGATACGACGCGCTATTTGCGCCGGCGACCGCTCAGGATCAATCCGAAACCGCAAATCGCCAGGATTGCGCCATAGACGGCCCATCGCGGCTGCGCGATCATGAAACTGGATGCCGGGTAGGGGAAATAGCCTGTCCCCTGTCCAATCCAGATCAGGCCGAAGACAATGGCCAGAATGCCGATGGCGACGATGATAATTCTGCCCATGAAAGCCTCCTGTTCAGATTGATTTTGCGGCTCCGCCGTCGACACGGACCATCGTTCCGGTGATGTAGCTGGCAGGCTCGGAACACAAAAATGCAGCCGTTGCCGCAAACTCGTCCACGCGACCGAGACGGCCAGCCGGGATCGAGCGGATCGATGCTTCCCGCACCTCATCCAACGTGCGGCCGCTTCGCGTAGCATTCGCCCCGTCGAGTTCGTCGATGCGATCGGTATGGATGCGCCCCGGTAGAAGCAGGTTCGTCGTCACGCCAAACCCCGCCACTTCGCTCGAAAGCGTCTTGTTCCAGCCGACAAGCGCTGAACGCAATGTGTTGGACAGTGCAAGATTGGCGATCGGTTCAAACACGCCGGATGATGCAACCGTCAGCACGCGGCCCCACCCACGCGCCTTCATGGCAGGAACGAGAAGGTTCGAGAGCGTGATCACGCTGACCACCATCGATTGGAAATAGGTGGTCAGATTCTCAGCCGTGAGCGCCGCCTCCGCCGTGCCCGGCACCGGGCCTCCGGTGTTGTTCACGAGAATATCGACCTGACCAAGCCGCTTTTCAGCCTCCGCCGCGATGAAGGCGGCAAAATCCGGCCGACCGATATCGGCGGCGACAGACGCGGCTTTCCCTAGCCCCTCTGCGTTGATGGCCTTGCAATTGGCCTCCAGCTTGTCCGCGCTACGCCCGACAAGCAACACATCTGCACCCTCGCGCGCCAGCGCAACGGCGATACCGTGGCCCAGACCACGTGACGACGCCAGAACCAGCGCCTTCTTTCCCGAAATTCCTAGATCCATTGATCACTCCTGTTGGAACAATGTTAGCGGCTTGTGCCGCCCGCGCAAAGGCAAGAATACGCCTCGGCAGGACAAGCCCCGTTCACGTTTTCCACTTGTCATGCAATTGACGTTAACGTAAAAGTAAATAACTAAATCGGTTGTGTTTTCGCACATGCGAAAAATACGACAGATTTGACGCATCTCGGCTCGACAATGCTTCATCGCTTTGTCAAAAAGCCTGACCGAATTCAAAAGCAGGCTGCCGCGGCGGCAAACGACCTGGGGACATGAGGAGAGAGCGATGGCTGGCGCAGAGGAACTTCCGGAACGCGAATCCATGGAATTTGACGTGGTGATCGTAGGTGCGGGGCCTGCTGGTCTCGCCGCCGCAATCCGCCTCAAACAGGTCAATCCCGAGTTGTCCGTCGTGCTTCTGGAAAAGGGTGCAGAGGTCGGCGCGCACATCCTTTCGGGCGCAGTCGTTGATCCAATCGGCATCGATGCTCTGCTGCCCGGCTGGCGCGAGGAAGAGGGGCATCCGTTCAAGACCGAAGTCAAGGCCGATCATTTCCTCTTTCTCGGTCCTGCAGGCTCGCTGCGCCTTCCGAACTTCCTGATGCCGCCGCTGATGAACAACCACGGCAACTACATCGTGTCGCTCGGCAATGTCTGCCGCTGGCTTGCGACGAAAGCCGAGGAACTCGGTGTCGAAATCTATCCGGGCTTTGCCGCATCCGAACTGCTCTACAATGACCAAGGTGCGGTCATTGGTGTGGCGACCGGCGACATGGGTGTCGAAAAGAACGGCGAGCCGGGCCCGAACTATGCGCGCGGCATGGCGCTTCTCGGCAAGTATGTCCTGATTTCCGAAGGCGTTCGCGGATCGCTCGCCAAGCAGCTGATTTCGAAGTTCAAGCTCGATGAAGGCCGCGAGCCCGGCAAGTTCGGTATCGGCATCAAGGAACTTTGGGAAGTGAAGCCCGAGAACCACAAGCAGGGTCTCGTACAGCACTCCTTCGGCTGGCCGCTTGGCATGAAGACGGGCGGTGGTTCATTCCTCTATCACCTTGAGGACAATCTTGTTGCTGTCGGCTTTGTCGTCCACCTCAATTACAGGAATCCCTATCTCTTCCCGTTCGAAGAGTTCCAGCGCTTCAAGACGCATCCGTCCATTCGTGGCACGTTCGAAGGCGGCAAGCGTATTTCCTATGGCGCGCGTGCGATCACGGAAGGCGGTTGGCAATCGGTGCCGAAGCTGTCCTTCCCCGGCGGTGCGCTGATCGGCTGTTCCGCCGGGTTCGTCAACGTTCCTCGCATCAAGGGCAGCCACAACGCTGTTTTGTCGGGCATGCTGGCCGGCGACAAGATTGCGGCCGCCATCGCGAACGGTCGGGCAAATGATGAGCCGGTCGAGATCGAAAACGAATGGCGTTCGACTGCCATCGGAACCGATCTCAAGCGCGTCCGAAACGTCAAGCCGCTCTGGTCGCGCTTCGGCACGGCACTTGGCGTTGGTCTTGGCGGGATTGACATGTGGATCAACCAGATTTTCGGTACGTCGCCCTTCACGCTCAAGCATGGGAAGACCGATGCGCAGTCTCTGGAGCCTGCGTCCAGGCACAAGCCGATCGATTATCCGAAGCCTGATGGCGTCCTGACCTTCGATCGCCTGTCCTCGGTGTTCCTGTCGAATACCAATCACGAGGAAGACCAGCCCTGCCACCTGCAGGTGAAGGATCCCGCACTTCAGAAGTCGTCAGAACTGGGCGTTTATGGCGGCCCGTCCGCGCGCTTCTGTCCTGCGGGCGTCTATGAATGGGTCGAGAAGGACGGGCAGATGAACTACGTCATCAACGCCCAGAACTGCGTTCACTGCAAGACCTGCGACATCAAGGACCCCAACCAGAATATCAACTGGGTGCCGCCTCAAGGAGGCGAAGGTCCGGTCTATCCGAACATGTAATGTTCGGGAGAGCGACCGCACGGACCTCCGTCGTGAGATGGTTGGCGAAGGTCCGGTTTATCCGAACATGTAATGTTCGGGAGAGCGGCCGCGCGGACCTCCGTAGTGAGATGGTTGGCGAAGGTCCGGTCTATCCGGAATTGAGAGACAAAAAGAAAAGCCCCGGTTCGACGGGGCTTTGTATTTTTGTGCTTACCTCAGTGTCGTCATCATCTGCGCCGTTTTTTCCATCCGCCAGGAAATGGCGAAGACGATCAATCCGAAAAAGGCAAGTGCGGCACCTACAAAGCCGGTGGCCGCGTAGCCGTAGCCGAGTGTAATGACCAGTCCACCGAGCCACGCGCCAAGAGCGTTGGCGATGTTGAAAGCCGAGTGCATGGACGCCGCCGCAAGCGCCTGGCCTTCTGCCGCCACATCCATAAGCCGGGTCTGTGTCGCCGGGCCCGCCGCAAACGTGCAGCCGACAAGGAAGACGCTCAGGCACAGCATGAAGGGGCTTGCAGCCGTAAGGCCGAACAGAACCATGATCGCCATGTTGAACAGCAGCATGCCGCCGATCGTGCCCATCAGTGACAGGTCGGCGAACCGCGAACCAACGACATTGCCGACATTCATTCCGACGCCGAAAATGGCGAGGATCACGGGGATCCAGACCGGGGACATTTTCGCGACCTCAATTGCTGTCGGCGCGATGTAGCTGAAGACCGAGAACATGCCACCGAAGCCGGTTGCCGCGATCAACAGCGTCAGCCAGACCTGCGGGCGCGTGAAGGCGACGAGTTCCCGCTTCATGCTGGCGCCTTCCGAGACCTTGTCGTGAGGCAGATAGATCCAGCACAGTACGATTGTGACAAGGCCAATGAGGCCAACGCCACCAAAGACGACACGCCAATTCAGGAGCTGACCGAAGAAGGACATGATCGGCGTGCCGGCAAGCGTTGCGACGGTCAGTCCGAGCATCATCCAGCCGACCGCGCGTGCCCGCATGTTGGTTGGCACCAACGACGCCGAAACGATGGCTGCAACGCCAAAGTATGCGCCATGGGGAAGCCCGGTGAGGAAGCGCAGCACAGTGAAAGACGCGAATGTAGGCGCAAATGCGCTGAGCATGTTGCCCGCAAAGAAAATGCCCATGAGGCCGAGCAGCAGGTTCCTGCGGCTGATGCGCGCCGCAATCATGGCAATGATCGGCGCGCCCACAACAACGCCCAGCGCGTAGGCGCTGATGACATATCCAGCGTGCGGCGCCGTCACGTCAAATGCGGTTGCGATGTCGGGCAGAACGCCCATGACGGCAAACTCGCCGGTTCCAATGCCAAAGCCGCCCACCGCCAGTGCAAAAATCACCAGTGCGATTTCAAACCTCGTATAGGAAATACGCTCGGAAACGTCTGAATCCAGACGATCAGGACAAACTGCGTCGCTCACGGTCAGTGTTCTCTCAGGGGGATGCTTGAGGCAGGCGAATGCCTGCCGGAATCAGATCTGCAGGGTTGATTGAGCTTGCGGCCCGAAAGTGAATTACATGCACTCTCATATAAGGGCTATCAAATATATGCGCCGCAGTAAAGCATTTGCTGCGGCGCATTTTGAATTCATACCGATCGCATGATCCCGCCGTCAACGCGCAGGTTCTGGCCTGTAATGTAGCCCGCACCAGCGGACGCCAGGAAGGCAATGGTCGAGGCGATCTCGTCCGACGTGCCGTATCGTCCCATGGGGATTTTGCCTCGCCGCTCTTCCTTCTCCGGCAGACTGTCGATGTAACCCGGAAGGATATTGTTCATGCGGACGTTATCAGCAGCGTATTTGTCCGCGAAAAGCTTGGTAAAGGCGGCCAGGCCTGCACGGAAAACGCCGGATGTCGGAAACTGTTCGTCAGGTTCGAAGGCCCAGGCCGTTGAGATGTTGATGATGGTTCCGCCGCCTTGCGCTTGCATGATGGGCGTGACCATGCGGGCAGGGCGAATGACATTAAGCAGATAGAATTCCATACCCAGTTGCCAGTCCTCGTCGGAGATGTCGAGAATTGGACCCTTTGGACCATGCCCCGCACTGTTCACCAGCACATCGACACGGCCCCATTTTGCCATGGCGGCCTCGATGAAGGCTGCAATGTCATCCTTCGAGCGGTTGGAACCCGTAAAACCCAGCCCGCCCAGTTCGTTGGCGAGCGCCTCACCCTTGCCCGATGATGACAGGATGGCCACCTTGAAACCATCGGCGGCAAGCCGTCTTGCTGCCGCTGCACCCATGCCGCTGCCGCCCGCTGTGACCAGCGCTACCTTTGTATCTGCCATGCCAAACTCCTCTGATCGTCGGAAGAGTCTAACGACTGCTTTGTCCCAGTAAACCGAATTGTTTTGAAGGGAGGTTGAAACCGGCTGACAGCGCCCGCAGTTTCATGAGAGCGGCTGACGCAAGTGTCATTGTGCCCCAAAAACGAAACCGGCCGGAAAATCCGGCCGGTTCGAATGCGTCATGTTGAAGGGATCAACCGCCGAAGAGCGATGCGAGCACCGATTTCTTCCTCGGTGCATCGTTGCCCATGCTTTCGACGACGACGATCGTGTGAACCTGTCCGCGCTGATAGTATTTCAGGAACTTGTAGTAGTCCTTGAAGGCAATGCAGCCAGCGGAATCACCCGGGCGGCGGCGAAGGTAGGTATGTGTAAGGATGCCGCCACGACCATACATCTTGCTTTCGTCCTGAGGCGTCATGCGCAGCGCAGGCACGCCATGAAAGGGGCTTTCGCGCATCGACAGGCGATAGGTGTTCGGAGGCGTCGGACCCTTACCCTTCAGCGTCTTGAACTTCGGGTTGTCGCGGAACTGGCCGAGACCGGAATGCGCCTCGAAACGAGTCCCATCCGGCATGTAAACGGTTCTGGCGGAGATGTCGTAGATTGCAACACCGGCCTGCATCTTCGGCGCGGCAGCGCGGGGTGGCAGGCCGCTGTCTTCCTGATCAACCTCGGGGCTTGCGTAGGCGAGCGCCTGCTTCGGCGCCGGTTCCTTGGCGGCAACCGGAGGCGTCGGAGCCTTCGGCCATCCTTCAGGACGAGCCATGGGGAGTGGGGCCTCGAACGATGGCGTCTGGGGCATGACGAGGTTGAACCTGTCCTGCGCGACGTCAGGCGCATCGATGCTTGCAACCTGGATCGGGTCGGGCTGCGGCTTTGGAGCTTCGGCGACCTGTGCCGGTGCTGCGCGGAGCAGGTTCTTCGTGTCTGCCATCGCGAAGATTTCCTTCTTCTGCGGCAGAACGGGAACGTTGACGGATGCGACCGCTTCACGCGGTGGAATCTGATAGGGCTTGTCTGCGTGGCTGACCACGTTATTGGCCACATAGGGGTATAGTCGCGGCGACTTCTCTGCGCGAATGGTGCGTGCATCGCTCTGCATGCCCGATACCGTCGAGGCATCGAGGTCGGCAACAGTCAAACGCAGTCCATCCGGGTTGCTCCCGGCCTTGCTGCCGTGGAACGGTACGAATGCTGCGACTGCCAAAGAGGCAGCAACGACGCCTGCGGCTGCAATTGCCGCGCCAGCTGGAAAACTCAACCCTGCGGTCTCCGAACGTTTCGCCTTCTTGGCTCGGAGCGGTGCCCGGAATCCTTCGACGGCGTCAACTGAATTTGCCATTACACTCGGCTCCACTCGTTACTCTGTCCGGTGGGGCCACTGGCCCTGTTGTCCGGAAAACACTGACGCCTACAATGACAAAGTATGGTAACCAAATTCTTTACAAGGTTGGTCAACTCAAACTTATTCGTGCTTCGGACCCGTAACAGATCATTGAAGGCTTAGCGCCGATCCGCACGCCGAAGACTGATCCAGCTCAAACTCTGGCTATATTTGCCCAGATTTGCCCCGCCCAAACACAAAATACAGAAAAGCCACATCCCTCACGGCTCTCTGCTGTCACTTGCGAAAAGTGCGCGGACAGAAAGACAGATTGGCGGCTATTTTACGGCAATTATGAAATATTTTACTTGTCTGTGCCTTGCGGGCCGCTCCGAACTGCTGGTTCATGGCGATTTTCGGAAGGGTTTTGCGAACGCAATGTTTGGGCCCGTAGTTGGCCCGGTCTCAGAAAACAGCAAGACCGCGCGGTTTGAGCCGGCGCGGTCATAAGAGTGCTGATTCTGGATCAGTCTGCAGATTGTCCCTTGGCGGGCTTCTTCTTGAATTGGAATGAATGGTTCTTGCCGATGCCTGCATTGACATCAATGCATCGTCATCCATTCGCGGGCTTCGCGCAGCGCCTGCGCCAGCTGCATCTTGGTCATGGCTGCGGCGAGGTCCGCGCGCAGTGCCGCCGCCCGGTCGGAGCCCTTGATTGCGGCGATGTTCAGCCACTTGTGTGCTGCGACGAGATCCATGTCACATCCGCGACCGGCGGCGTACATCAAACCCATTTCGCAAAAGACGTCTGCGCGGGTTTCACATCCCATCGACGTCGTCTCTGTCATTTCAAAGCGTGCCATTGTCTTTATCCCTGTTGCCTGTTGATGGTGCCCTGTTTCCCTTGAGAGGGAGCCCCTGCCAGCCCTGTCCATCTTGTTGTGGACTGGGGCCGGTCGGGTCATTCGGCCGGGTGTTTTCCCGTGCTCGTCTTATGGCTCAACTATCGCACGAGCCTTTCAACAGCCGCTTAAAATGCATCCTTAATTTGACGCAAACAAAGTTCAAATGATTGGTAAACTTGAGTTTTTGTTAAACATCGCAGTGCCCGGAATTGCGGGTTTTTGTGTCGATTTTTACGAATTATTCAATCTGTGATTTCAACCAAATAATAACCACGCCAAAAGGCGGCCCTCGAAACATGGACGGTCGGCTGCCGAAATCTCCCCAAGAAAACTGATTTACCTTTACGTCCGCGTAAGTTAATTTGCGCTGGTAGAAGCGGTCGACCGGGCAGTAGGCCCCTTGCTTTTCACGGTCACCGGTTCAGATTTGGAGGCGCGGTCGGCGACGACTGCAGATTTTCCGGGAGGGAGAATTCATGAGGAAATTGATTGTTGCGATCATCCTGTCGATGGGCGTTGTCACACCCGTACTCGCAGGCGAGCCGATCGAAGGGACATGGAAGCGTCCAAGCGGCACGCTGATCCAGTACTCATCGTCCGGTGATGGCAAGTTTTGCGGCACCGTTCTGAATAACGAGTACAAGGGCAAGTCCATCGGCTGCATGTCCGGTTCGGGGGCCGACTACAAAGGATCGGTCAACAAGCTCGATGAAGGCAAGACCTATTCCGGCAAGGCGCATGTCGAAGGCAATTCGATGAAGCTTTCCGGCTGCGCGCTTGGCGGGCTGATCTGCAAGAGCGAGACGCTCGCCCGTCAGTAATCTGGCCACAATCGACATGCATATTGGGTACGTGCGGAAGTGCGTGCCCATTTTTCTGAATGCAGGATGAACGGCGGCATCAGCATTCGTTCAGTCGCGCTAGGGCATCTTGCGTCTCAGGACAAAAGGCGAGGGGAAAGCAATGTCGACGCTGACAAGGCGAATGGTGATCATAGCACTGGCCGGGGCAGCTTTCGGTCTGTCGCTGTCGGCGGTCGTTCGCAGCAACCCGGTCCGCATCGTCAACACAGGCATTGCTTCCGACACGTCTTGTGTATTCTCCACCAGCCCGCTCTGCGCGCGGTCGAGCTGATCCTTTCCGACAATTGCTTGTCATGGGCTTGTGACTATAATGCGCCATGGACAAGCGAATCTCTCTGACACAACCTCTTCCGTTCATTTCTCCCGAGCCGTTCGAGCCGCTGGTCTTCGACGATCCGATCTCGGCGGTGAATGCCATTGCCGCTCTTTACGAGCGCAACACAGGGTTCCTGTGCGATGCGTTCAAGGCGCTTGCCAGCGGCGTAAACCCGGGCGCACGGTTCCGCGCATTTTATCCGCAGGTCACCATTGAGACGAACAGTTTCGACGTCATCGACTCGCGCCATTCCTATGGGCATGTAACCGCTCCCGGTGTCTACACGACGACGCTGACAAGGCCAGAGCTTTTCCGCTACTACCTGACGAGACAGCTTGAATTGCTGATGAAGAACCACGGCGTTCCTGTCGTCGTGTCTGAATCAACGACGCCCATTCCGCTGCACTTTGCTTTTGGCGAGGGCGCACATGTCGAGGCGAACTTCACCGAAAACACCGAAGTCCAGCTGCGTGATCTCTTCGATACCCCGGATCTCAACACCACGGACGATGAAATCGCCAATGGCGAATATGAACCGGCCCCGGGCGAACCGTCGCCGCTCGCGCCGTTCACTGCCCAGCGCATCGATTATTCGCTTGCTCGTCTCAGCCATTATACGGCGACTGGCGCGAACCACTTCCAGAACTTTGTCCTGTTCACCAACTACCAGTTCTACATCGATGAGTTCTGCAAATGGGCGCGTGAACAGATGGCTGCTGGAGGCAACGGCTACACGGCCTTTGTGGAGCCGGGCAACCTCGTCACGAAGCCCGGCGAACGCGAGCCGAGTGAGGGAGGCCCAGCCCGGATCCCTCAAATGCCGGCCTATCATCTGAAGAAAAAGGGCCATGCAGGCATCACGATGGTCAACATCGGCGTTGGCCCTTCGAACGCCAAGACCATTACAGACCATATCGCCGTGCTTCGCCCGCATGCCTGGCTGATGCTTGGCCACTGCGCGGGCTTGCGCAATTCGCAGCGGCTCGGTGATTATGTGCTTGCCCATGCCTATATGCGCGAAGATCACGTGCTGGACGACGATCTTCCGGTCTGGGTGCCGATTCCGGCGCTTTCGGAAGTGCAGTTGGCTCTTGAAGACGCCGTTGCCGAAGTCACCGGGTATAACGGCTATGAGCTGAAGCGCATCATGCGTACGGGAACCGTCGCCACCATCGACAATCGCAACTGGGAACTTCGCGACCAGCGCGGTCCGGTCAAGCGCCTCAGCCAGGCGCGTGCGATTGCGCTCGATATGGAATCGGCCACCATCGCCGCCAACGGTTTCCGCTTCCGCGTGCCCTATGGAACGCTGCTTTGCGTCTCCGATAAGCCATTGCATGGCGAGCTCAAGCTGCCCGGAATGGCGACTGCCTTCTACAAGACGCAGGTAAGCCAGCATTTGCAGATCGGCATACGCGCCTTGCAGAAGATGGCTGACATGCCCTCCGAAAAGCTTCATTCGAGAAAACTTCGGAGTTTCTTCGAGACCGCGTTCCAATAAGCCGGTTCCTGGCGTCCTGCCTTTCCATTGCCGGTTTCGCCGAATAGTCCGGCCTGCTGGCGCGTTATGCCCTTGACTGCCGCGCCAGGAAGATTTCGACCGGGCGGGATGGCACTGAAGAGACATAGGACGCCCCCGATGAACCGCTCCATCTTGATCGCACGATATTCTGTAGCATTGCTTTCCCTCGGGATCCTCTGGGCCGCAGGTGCGCCTGCTCACGCTGCTGGCGAATGTCAGCCCGTCTTCGATGCATACGATGCGCAATTGAAAGCCCCCGTCATGAAGAAGACGGTGAAGACACCCGGCATGAAGGATCCAGTTGAACTGATTATCACGCAGGACGCCATGTACACGCGCGTCGGCGCTGCAGACAGCTGGTCCAAGAACCCCATGGGTGCGGAAGCGCGTGCCATGATGAAGGAAAAGACGGCCTCACCCGAGACCATCAGCGAATGCAACAAGATCGGTGCCCAGGATTTTGGGGGCGTCGCAGTCACCGCCTATGAAATCACGCCGACAGCTGCAACGGGCAATGCCCCCGGCGAAAAGTTGACGGTCCTGATTGACGACAAGAGCGGTCTGCCGGTTTCCGAGACAGCACTCAAGGCCGGAACCGAGGCGACAATCATCTATGACGGCGTGACTGCCCCGATCCCTTGATCATGGCCCTGCGAAAAGGCAGCCAGCGGGGTATCGCTGGCGCGCTGATGCCATTTCATGCCTTGATTCTGACTCTCCTCGCGCCACCATTGGCAGGTGTGCAACTCTTATTCTTGATGGGGGCACGACCTTTCGATCTGTCGCTTGTCGCTAGCATGCTGGCGCCGGTCTATTTCATCGGCGCAGCCCCTGCCTTTCTCGCCGGAAGGCTCGATGCAATGCTCGCCTCAAGCGGTTGGAGTGTGGCGCGCCGCCTTGCCGCGATTGCCGCCATCGGCGGTGCCGCCGGCGGTGTGATCCTCGCGCCGCTGTATATTGCAGGCATGATGCATGGTGCTTTGCCGCTGCTCTTCCCATTGGTTCTGGCGTTTTCGGCCAGTCTCGCGCTTGGGTTCAATATGGTTCTGGTGCGCATCATTGCCGCGAATGTCAGACGTTTTCTTTGGGGCACGAGTCATGATGAACATGAAAACTAGTAACAGGTCGGACTTCGTGATTCTGGTGGCGTTGCTGTTCATGCTCCCCGCATATTCCTCGGTCGCAGCAAGTTCGGTTGCCCACGATATCGCCAAGGCTGACCCCGAGCGCAAAGCGATCCTCGACGCCGTACGGGAGGCGAATGCCGATCTCAATGATCGCATTCCCATTGTTTTCGTCGTTGAAGTCCTGCGTAGCGATGGCGAAACGGCCTATTTTCGCGGCAAGGTGCGAACCAAGGTCGGTGGTCAGCCGATAAGTCCCGAGATATGGGGCGAATGCGAGCAAGAGCCCGACACTGCAGTCCTCGAGGCCCTTCTTGAAAGGAGGAGCGGCCACTGGAAGGCGATCAAAGCCAACCGATGCGCTGATGATGTCTTCATTACAGACGCCGATCGTTCACGATATCGCGCGCTTCTGTCGGGGCAGTAGATCGTTCGGCGAGGAGTCCGCCACGTCATGAGAAACGTGACCTTACATCAGTCGGGCAAGGAAGCTCGACAGAAGTCCGTCGAGCGCCACACGCTCCTCTGCTGAAAGATGCGAGACAAGACGATGCTGGTTCTCGACATGCGCAGCGACGGCGGCGTTGATCAACTTTAGTCCTTCGGGGGTCAGTTTTACGATCATGCCGCGGCGATCCTCCGGGTTGGTCTCGCGCGAAACAAGGCCTGCCTTCTCAAGCTGGTCGATGCGGTTCGTCACCGTTCCAGAAGTGATCATCATGCTGTCCATCAGCGCACCCGGCGAGAGTGCATGTGGTGCACCGTGTCGGCGCAGCGTCGCAAGTACGTCAAAGCCCGCGCTGTTCAAACCGAAGGCCGCAAAGACCTTTTCCTGCTTCCGCGAAATGTGTTCCCGCAGTCTGCCCAGTCGACCGATCAATGCCATGGGCCCGACGTCCAGATCAGGCCGTTCGCGGTTCCACTGCGCCACGATCCTGTCGATCCCGTCTAACGGCTTTTCATGTTCATCACTCATACCGAGAAGGCATCATGAATTTATCTTGACATCAAGATAAATGGAGGCCGCGATGCCGAGGATCGATCCGATTGATATTCTGCTGACCGCGGTTGCGCCTTTGATCTGGGGCAGTACCTACATCGTGGCAACAACATATCTGCCGGGTCTCGATCCGCTCTTTGTCTCGGCACTGCGGGCGCTTCCGGCTGGCGTGCTCCTCCTGCTGTTGACGCGCCAACTACCGGCGGGGATCTGGTGGGTCCGCGTGTTTGTTCTCGGCGCACTGAATTTCACGATCTTCTGGTGGATGCTTTTCATAGCCGCCTACAGGCTGCCGGGCGGTGTGGCCGCGACGGTCGGGGCCGTTCAGCCATTCATCATCGTGTTTCTCGCCCGCGCTCTGGTCGGAACGCCGATCCGCACCGTCTCGGTACTTGCCGCCATCGGCGGTGCATTTGGCGTGGCGATCCTCATTCTGAAGCCTGGCGCTTCGCTGGACCCTTTGGGTGTCGCGGCCGGGCTCTGCGGGGCTGTCTCGATGGCCTTTGGCACGGTTCTAACCCGTCGATGGCAGCCAAAGGTGCCGCTCCTGACATTCACGGCGTGGCAATTGAGCGCCGGCGGCATTCTGCTTTCGCCGGTCCTGCTGATCCATCAGCGAGATCTGCTGGCGCTTGATCTGAGTAATATGACGGCGATCGCCTACCTGAGTTTCATCGGGGCGGGGTTGACCTATGCGCTCTGGTTTCGCGGAATTGCGAGGCTCGATCCAAACCGGGTTTCCCAGCTTGCCTTCCTCAGCCCGGTTGCTGCGGTCGCGCTTGGTCTGGTCTTTCGACATGAAACGCTCACTGTCTTTCAATGGGCGGGAATGCTGCTCATATTCGGTAGCATCCTCCTCGGTCAGCAGGGTGGCCCTGCCAGGCAGTCGCCAAAGCCTGTTGGCTAAGGTCCCGACAGCGAGCATCGGGCTGCGCATCAGTTGTAAGGCGTCCCGCTTCACGTCAACGCAAGACGGCGCATTCGATTGAAGGCGCCGTCCTGGCAGAGTTATAAAAGAGCTAGGCGCGTCCCTGCTCAGACGAAATGACTTGAGCAGGCCGTGGGATCAGCCAACCGGCTGACCTTCCTGAATTACGATGACCTTGGTTCCGGTCGGAACGCGCTGATAGAGGTCGATAACGTCGTAGTTGAGCATGCGAATGCAACCTGACGACATGGCGTAGCCGATGGATTCCGGCTGGTTGGTACCGTGAATGCGGAAGTGAAGGTCATTACCACCGCGGTAAAGATAAAGCGCACGCGCACCCAGCGGATTGTTGGTGCCACCTTCCATGCCGCCGGCAAGCTTTGCATACTTGCCGGGATCACGCTTGATCATGTTGGATGTCGGCGTCCAGCTCGGCCATTCTGCCTTGCGCCCGACATAGGCGTTGCCGCGAAGCTGAAGACCCTCGCGGCCGACGCTGACTGCGTAGCGGATAGCCTTGTTGTCGCCGAGGATATAGTAGAGGCGGCGCGCCGGGGTATCCACGATCACTGTACCTGGCTTCTCGCTCGAAGGATAATCCACGGTCGCACGACGCAATTCCGGCTTGATCTTGTCGAGCGGCATGCCGGGCAGGGGATGCGTCTCATCGGGCCGCGGCCCGTAATTGGCGGCCTGTTCGGAGTATTGCGTGCTGCAGCCTGCAAGCGCTGCAGAAAGGCCAAGAAGAAGGCTTCGACGGGTAATCGGCATGGCGGGTCCTTCGGGGGAGGAGACGGGATTTCTATACCGCAGAAGTAGCGCGATTATGGTAAACCAGAGGTTAATTTCCGGCTTTTAAGAGATCGACCGAAGCACCTTTGGCAGCGCCTCCTCGAGGCGGATCATGTCTGCTTCGGGACCAACGCTGATGCGAATACAGCGATTGAGCGGCGCAACGCCTGGCATCCGGATAAAGACGCCTTGTTCCATGAGGCCGTCAACGATGGCGCGGGCATAGGCACCATCACGGCCGCAGTCCACCGCCACGAAATTCGTCGCGGATTTGAGCGGCACGAGACCGTTTGCGCGCGCAATTTCCGGAATGCGCACATCGCGCGCATGCTTGATGCGAGCGATGACATCGGAAAGATAGTCCGTGTCCTTCAATGCCGCAAGCGCCGCAACCGTTCCCAACCGGTTCAATCCGAAATGGTTACGGATCTTGTCGAAGGCAGAGGCGAGTTGTGGTGACGAGATCGTGTAGCCCACGCGTGAACCCGCCATGCCATAGGCCTTCGAGAATGTGCGTGTGCGGATGACATTGGGGAGATCGATCAGGCTCGCGATCGATGGAATGGACGATGCGGGCGCCGTTTCGCTATAGGCCTCGTCTAGGATGAGCAGCGTCGTTTCCGGCAGTGACCGCGCAAACGCGACGATGTCCTCGGCGTCATGCCAGCTGCCCATCGGGTTGTCGGGATTGGCGAAATAGACCAGTGGTGCATTTTCTTTGAGCACGGCGTCGCGAAGGCCACCAAGATCCTCGCGGTCATCGACATAGGGTACGGTGACGAGCCGTCCACCAAACCCGTGAACATGGAAATTGAATGTGGGGTATCCGCCGAGCGAGGTGACAACCGGCGTGCCGGGTTCAATCACCATACGGGCAATGAGACCGAGAATTCCGTCGATCCCTTCACCCACGGCAAAATGGACAGGCGAAACGCCAAGATGCGCGCCAAGTGCAGATTTCAGTTCGAAATTGTCGGGATCGCCATATTTCCATGTTTCCCCGGCCGCTGCCGCAATCGCCGCGATGACACCGGGCGAGGGGCCGAACCCGTTTTCATTGGCGCCGATGCGCGCCTCCACCTTCAGGCCCCTGTTGCGCTCGATTGCCTCTGGCCCGACGAAAGGAACGGTGGATGGCAAGGCTGCAACGATGGGCGTTAGACGGCTGAATTCAGACATGTCGCGGAGGTTCCTCCCGGCGCGGATTGGGATCTCGGGTTCGGGAGGTACAATAGGGTGATTTGCTCGGTCGGCAAGGCCAGCGGTATTAGAATTCAGCGTCCCTTGAGATAGTCTGCGCGGATGATCTTGTGGATGAGCGCTTCATCGATCGTTGCGAGAAACTTGACCCCGACACGGTTGCCGCTGCGATGCACCTCGGCGCAGCCGATCCGGTTGGGCAAGCCATCGATGCGCAGATAATAGTGCTCGGGAAGTCCAAAGATCACGCTGACATCAAGACCTGCGCCTGCGATCGAAATGTCGATCAGCGTTGCTCTTCGCTCCGAAATGCCGCCCAGCCCGTTGCTGATCGTCAGAAGGCTCGCAGGCCGTTTCACGACGAAGCGCTCGTGTCGCCGTTCATAGATCTCCGAAGGAACGGTGGCCAGATAGGTCGATTTATCCATCATTGAATATCGCTTCCATCATACTCCTGCGCCGATATCGGGCGAGGCCGCGAATGACTTTTGCCTGACGGGACCGTCAGTGGGTGGATTTTTCAAATTCTTCGTTTCTCCTGAGGACGGATGTCAGGAAGTCGTCCGCCAGCAGCATGTTGAACTTGAGTGAGATGTGTTCCAGAGTCCGGCTGACCATCGTGCACCCGATCTCGTCGTGCATGCCGTTGATCTGCAGGAAAAAATGCGAAGGGATCTGCGCCGAGGGGTCAACCTTCAGCTTGGCGCCACTGCAGGATATGTCCTTCATGGTGCACAGGGTTTCGTGCATCTTCAGGTGATGTCCAAGCATGATGACGCGCGCCGGAAGGCTGGTTGCGTAGCGCTCGAAATCAAATTCGCCAGAGAGCGCGGCTGGTTTAGGGTCAGACAGTTGCAGGCCCATTCTGGCCTCCGTCATGAGTTGTTAAACCGGATGCCAGAATAGTCCACTCGGCTGGAGAAACTCTAAAACAAATCGTTAAAATTGTTGCGGCCAGCGGGACAATCCAAAGTCGCCGAAATCTGGTGCAATGTCATGAGAAGCTTCGGCGAAAGGTGGCCGGGCTGACATCTAGCCTGGTCCTGAAGTGATGACGCAGATTGGCAGCCGTTCCATAGCCGCAATGATGGGCGACATCCTCGAGCGAAAGGTCCTTTCGCGTCTCCAGAAGGCGTTGCGCCTCCTTGAGCCGCTGGAGGGCGATCCACTCGCCCGGCGGCATGCCGGTCTGTTCCTCGAAACGACGCTGGAAACTCCTGAGGCTCATGCCGGCCATGCGCGCCAGCGATGACAAGCTGAGGTCGCCGGCCAGATTTTCCTGAATCCACGCGAAGATGGGCGAGAGGCGCTCCTTCTCGTGGTCGCGCGCCAGCGGTGCAGAGATGAACTGGGCCTGTCCGCCCTCTCGATGCGGCGGCAGGACCAGCCTGCGCGCCACGCTGTTGGCTGCTGCAGTACCGAAATCCTTGCGTACCACGTGCAGACAAAGGTCGATCCCGGCTGCACTGCCTGCTGCAGTCAGAACCTGGCCGTTGTCCACATAGAGGACGGAAGGATCAAGTTCGATGTCGGGATAGCGGCTGGCAATCGATGCCGCATACCGCCAATGCGTCGTCGCCTTCAGTCCCGAGAGCAGGCCGGCTGCCGCAAGCACTGCAACGCCCGAGCAAAGCGACATGATGCGCGCGCCGCGACGATGGGCGCTGATCAATGCTGCGATCAGATGCGCTGGTACGGCAGCATCGATCCCCCGCCAACCCGGAACGCAGATGATGTCAGCTTCATCCAGAGCGGTGATGTCGCCATCCGCCGAAACCGTCAGGCCTCCTGCCGCGCGCATTGGGCCGTCATCAACGGCCGCCACGCGGTAGCGATACCAGCCGTCGCCCATTTCGGGCCGGGGCAGGCCGAATACTTCATAGGCGACACCGAATTCAAACGTGCAGAGCCCGTCATAGGCGAGCACCGCCACCAATGGGCTTGTGTGCGTGGATTGAGAGTTTGGCATGATTTTTACGATAGTTGCCTTTCATGCCAATAGCAAGGCAAGGCCGGCCGGGCTAATGCATGATCGTTGGTATAATGAGGTGCGCGGCGCTGGAACGATGTGCTGCAAACAGATGGAGACAAGAATGCCCAGCCCAGTCAGTGAAATTGTAGCCGCGCCGAGCGGGTTAGCGCGCCAACACTTCCAGGCAAAGCTCGCTCTGGAGACTGATTGTTCCGATGTCGAAGCTGCAATCGCGTCGACCACCAAGGACTTCGTGTTGCTGGATGTCCGTTCCCCAAGCCTGTACGCCGAAGGCCACGTTCCAACGGCTATCAACCTGCCGCACGGAAAGATCACCCGCAACCGGATGTCCGAATGGCCAGCTGAAACACTGTTCGTCGTTTATTGCGCAGGCCCGCATTGCAACGGGGCCGACAAGGCTGCGCTGAAGCTTGCCCAACTGGATCGTCCGGTGAAGCTGATGATCGGCGGCATAACCGGATGGGCCGACGAGGGGTTTGCATTCGAAACTGAGGCAGCCTGATTGTCAGACGCCTGCCGTCAGGCTTGGAATGATTTCCTTTCGGCAGATGGCAAGTACCTGGTTCTTCAGCTTTCGGACATGCCGCATGAGTGTTTCATCGCGACCTGACGCCGCGCTGCGATCGTCCTGGATCTGGCGGCATAGATCGACAAGTTGCTCTAGACCCATGACGCCTGCCGCATTGATGAGGTCGTGAGCCTCACGCTGACTGACCGTCTGATTTGACAGAAAACTGTGTTCGAGCTGGTCTGCGAATGCCAGCGCGAGCATCCGCGCGCGTTCTGCGCCAAGGACCACGGTCATTTCCTGAAGCTTGTTGCGGTCCAGAAGGGGTGTGTCGTGCTCAATGCGACCCCTTGCCCGCGGACTGAGATGCCGCTCGATTTCGCGAAGCAGGACCTGTTCGTCGACAGGTTTCGCGACGAGGCCGTTCATGCCGGCTGCTGCATAGCTTTGAACGGCCTCGTCGGTGGTTTCGCTGCTGACCGCGAGGATGGGAATGCTCCGCGTGGCAGTTCCAAGACCCCGGATGATCTGCGTGGCCTCGATGCCGTTCATCAGCGGCATGCGGATGTCCATCAGGACAAGATCAGCCGTGTCGGTTGAAAGGTAGCCAACGGCTGCCTCGCCGCTTTCAGCTTCCGCAATCAGAAATCCATGTGCCTCGAGAAGTGCCGCCGCAATCTCGCGATTCAGCGAAAGGTCATCGACGATCAGGATCCGCGCCCTGTATGCAGCGCGATTGCGCGCCCGCTGATCCCTGCTGATTTGGCTCACGGTCCTCATGGCAAAAAACGACGGGATGCTTTCATCTCGTCGCCCCGAAATCCCGCACTGAATACTTCGAAATGGTTTCGCACGGCCATGCTCCCCCTATGACCATAACGCATTGATATTCAATCAAATGGCTTGCGCACCCAACCCGCTAGCCAACGCAAACAGCGACAAAATTCCCAAGAGAATCAGAAACTACTAAAATTCTAGGCCAACGAGCGCCGACGGCAATCCGCATCTCTCGGGATGCATCGGTCCACTGCCAAAGACCCGCTCACTTGTGTTCGGTCCTCGGCATAAAACTCTGACGGCTAAAAAATATGAGCGGCTGGACCAAAATGCCGTTTGGCGTCCTTCACAGACAGGCCGCTCGGCCTTAGCTTCAACCTGTTCGGTTTCGGACGCAGGCGGACGCCCCCGAACATTCATCCGGGAGCGACCGGACAGGTGAACATTCAGTATACTGGAGTGGATGGAAGTGACCAATCGTCTCGTTATCGTCGGGGGTGGGCAGGCGGCTTTCGCCTGTGCCGCAAGACTTCGGGCACTGGGGGACCAGCGTCCCATTTCGATGATCTGTGGTGAACAGTCCTTGCCCTATCAGCGCCCTCCGCTCTCGAAGAAATATCTGACCGGGGAGATGACGCTGGATCGTCTGCTTTTCCGGCCGGAAGAGTGGTACAACGACAACGCGGTCGATATCCGGCTGGGAATATCCGTTCGCGCCATCGATCGCGCCGCCAAACATGTCACGCTGTCTGATAACACGATCCTGTCGTACGACAAGCTTGCACTTGCAACGGGCTCATCGCCGCGTCAGCTTCCACAATCGCTCTCCAATGGCCTTGATGGCATATACACGATCCGCAACTTTGCAGATGCTGACCGGCTGCGCCCTGCGATGAAGCCCGGCCGGAAACTCCTGGTCATCGGCGGTGGTTACATCGGACTTGAGGCTGCTGCGGTTGCCCGCCAACACGAAATGGACGTGGTTCTTGTGGAGGCTGCAGAGCGGATCCTCGCGCGCGTTGCAGCACCAAGCACGGCCGATACATTCCGTCAAATTCATACGGCTCGGGGTGTTCGCATCCTGGAAGGTGTCGGCGTTTCGCAGCTTGAGGGCAGGGACGGTCATATCGCGGGCGCGAACTTGTCAAATGGTGAAAACGTTGCCGCAGACATGGTGATTGCCGGTATCGGTGCTTCCGCTGAGGACCAGATCGCGCGCGACGCGGGGATTGAATGTGCGAACGGTATCCTCGTCGATGGCGCCGGCCGGACATCCGATACAGACATCTATGCCATGGGTGATTGCGCGTTGCAGATCTGGAAGGGACAGCGCGTCAGGCTTGAATCGGTTCAGAATGCCGTCGACCAGGCCGATATTGTTGCCGAGAACCTCGCCGGCCAAGCCAGCGAGTACCACCCTAAGCCTTGGTTCTGGTCGGACCAATATGATGTGAAGCTGCAAATCGCCGGCTTCAATCTGGGCTACGACGACACGGTCATGCGTCAGGGGCAGAAGGAGGGAGCCAGTTCCCTCTGGTATTTCGCTGGTGACGACCTGATCGCGGTCGATGCTGTCAACGATGGCAAGGCATATGTGGTTGGAAAGAAGCTACTCGATAGTGGCAAGGTTACCGGTCTGAAATCCGCGATCTCTGATCCATCGTTTGATCTGAAGTCTCTTATTTGACGGTGTTGCGTCTCGCAGCTTCGTATAAGCCACCCAGAGATTGATCGGGGCAGGGCAACGGTATCCGTTCGCTCGCAAGAGCATAATCCGACCGGAGTGAAACGAGGATCGACCAGATTATGCTTCAAACAAAAAGACTTAGAGCGCCGCTCTGGTTCAATCAGAGCGAACTGCGCTCTAGATATCAGCTCAGTGTCACCGCACCCAATAATGCAAAAAGCCCGGCCGATGGCCGGGCTTTCATTATCCCCATAAAGGGAAAAATTCTTAGAAGTCGCGTTCGAAGCGGAGGTATGCGCCCGACTGCTTCGTGCTCCAGTACTTGCCGGAAACGAGGACGTTGAAGCCGTTTGCAACGTTCCAGCCGAGGTCGCCAACAACGTTCCAGGTCTTCGGGTCGAAGTTGTAGGAGTAGTCGACAGCTGCGAAGAGCTTGTCGGTAACCTGAGCCTTGCCGCCGAGGAGCAACGTGAAGCCCTTTACACCAGATTCAGCGTCGTACTTGGACGTGTTCTTCTGGTTGTATAGGCCCATGACCTTGAAGCTGAAGATGTCAACCTTGCCGGATACATAGCCGCGCAGACCGAAGGACTTTGCTGCGATATCGTAGTCAGCCAGGAGGGCTGCGCCGAAGCCGCCGTCGAAGTCGCCCTTGACGCCGCCGAAGAGACCAGCGGTGTAACCAGGAGAGTTCGTGAAGTCGTCAACACCTGCGATGTACGAGATAGCGCCGAACTTGCCCTGAACTGCTGCGTAGGAGTTACCCATGAAGCCGTAGGAGCCGCCGTCGTCGGTAAAGCCGCCGTAGCCGAGGAAGCGCGTTACGCCGGTATCGAAGTTACCAACTTCGAAGCCAACTGCACCTGCGTCGATGCCAGCGTAGTAGCCGGAGCTGAAGCCGCCGGAAGCAGCACCCTGGATACGGATGAAGGAGTAAACGGTACCAACTTCGGAATCGTTCTTCGCATTGAATTCAAGACGGGCAAACGTGTTGCCGGTCGAATAGCCGTTGGTGTGGCCGCCGTAGCTGGACCAGCCACTGTTCTTGTCCCAGTTCAACTGCCAACGGACCATGCCGGTGATGTTGAGGCAGGTTTCGGTGCCAGGAATGTAGAAGTAGCCCTTGCCGAATGCGTCGCAAACCTTGACGTATTCCATCGGCTCCGGAGCGGCTGCTACGATTGCGTCAGCGGCCTGTGCGCCGGATACTGCTGCCAATGCGGCAGCAGAGCCCAAAAGAAGGCTCTTGATATTCATAATAGACCCCATATTCGAGAGTTAAGTTATGACCAGTCGCGAAACATTCCGCTTCCGGCCTTCATCATACGCGCCACATTTTTGCGGTCTTCGTATTGCCACCCGGCCGAAGCCGGATGGAAAAGGAGCGGCTCCCGAGGGAGCCGCTCAAACAAACGCTTAGCTTAGAAGCTGCGCTGCAGGCGGAGGAAGCCGCTTGCCGTCTTGTCGCTGTTGTACGAACCAGAGACGAGGACGTCGAAGCCGCTAGCAACGTTCCAGCCGAGATCGCCAACTACGCCCCAAGTCTTCGGATCGAAGTTGTAGGAGTAGTCAACTGCAGCGTAGAACTTGTCGGTCAGCTGAGCTTTGCCACCGATAACGGTCGTGAAGCCCTTGACGCCACCAGCAGCATACTTGGAAGTGGACTTCTGGTTGTAGATGCCCATGACCTTGAAGGAGAACATGTCAACCTTGCCAGAAACGTAGCCGCGAAGACCGAAGGACTTTGCAGCAATGTCGTACTGACCCGTCAAAGCTGCGCCGAAACCATCGAAGTCGCCCTTGACGCCGCCGAAGAGACCAGCGGTGTAACCAGCAGAGTTCGTGAAGTCGTCAACGCCAGCGATGTACGATACGGCGCCAATCTTGCCCTGTACAGCAGCGTAGGAGTTACCCATGAAGCCGTAGTTACCACCAGCGTCCGTGAAGCCGCCGTAGCCGAGGAAGCGCGTCAGGCCGGTGTCGAAGTTACCGACTTCAACGCCAACGGCGCCAGCATCGATACCTGCGTAGTAACCAGTGGAGAAGCGATTGGATCCACCAGTACCGCCAGCATCGCCCTGCAGACGGATGAAGGAGTAAACCGTACCGACTTCAGAGTCGTTCTTGGCGTTGATTTCGAGTCGGCCGAAGGTGTTGCCGTTGTAGGACGACCACTTGTTGCCGTTCAGTGCACCACTCTTGTTCCAGTCCAGTTCCCAGCGAACTGCACCAGTGATGTTGAGGCAGGTTTCGGTGCCGGGGATGTAGAAGTAGCCCTTGCCGAAAGCGTCGCAGACCTTAACGTATTCCATGGGCTCCGGAGCGGCAGCGACGATTGCGTCAGCGGCCTGTGCGCCGGATACTGCTGCGAGGGCAGCAGCGGAGCCGAGAAGAAGGCTCTTGATGTTCATATTTGACCTCCAGTCAAAAGTTCAATTCAGGTTCGGGTCTTTGCTGGTAACCAGCATTCCCTGCCCCGTCACCTATCTCAAGAAGGCAAGACGACTCCGCCTCGCTTCCGGAGTTGAAAATACAAAACGCCCGGCGTGGCGCAATGACCAAGTGATTGTGACAGCCTGAATTGAATTGTGTTCATGAAGTCGTGTTGCGTAAATGACACGGAATCAACGTCCGGGCGGTGAATCTATTAACAGCTGATTAATGAAAGTTACGAAATACCAATAGGTTATAGGTTAATCACCAGTGAATCGCGGTGGCGCAAGACGATCTTGATGATTGTCACAATTGCCCGATTTCTGCCCTTTCTGCCTATTTGCTTCCACATATGCGAAGGGTAGGGCGGTGCCTTGCGAGCTTCTTTAGTGGCAGGCAGGCAGTGCTCTCGTGCGAGCAAGCGTCCCGGAATCGGACAGATGATCGAATCGATTGAAGTGCGGCGAGTGGGTATCGGCGCTTTGACCGCCGTGGATTTTGGTGCTCATAAGCGTGAGGCATCTGGCAGAGCGCACCGCGCAAATTAAATGTTCATTACGCAGTTGTAATTTGCCGCGTGAAAACCGATTTGATAAGGATACCTTGTGATGTCGGTTTCACCTGCCCTCGTCACCTTGAAGTTACTGTCTGGTTTTTGAACCTCCAGTCGGATCAGGCAGAACCTTCTCCGGAAGTTGGGCGCAGACCCGGGGTCCTTCCGGAATAAAGCCGGGGTCTTGAATGAGCCCCGGCTTTTGGCATGGTACAACAACACCATTTCAGATATGTTTCGCGCGTTGGCGTTGCTTCGGGGCAAACCCGGCACCCGCCGTCGAATTCATTATTGGTTGCGTGCGTTGCGGCAGGCCCAGGAATTGTCGTCGGGCTGACATGGAACCGTCGCCCCACCAGCACCGCGTTCGTTGTAGACCGGTGCAGGGCGCGGGTTATCGTTGCCGCGCCAAGGACGATCGCCATTGTCGCGCGGTGGGCGCGGCGCGTCATTGCTCATCCACGGGCGGCGACCCTCGTTGCGATCTCGCGGGCGATAATAGTCGTTTCGGCGCTCGTAGCGCGGTCCACAGTCGCCCCAACCATAGTCCTCACAGCCGCGGGAATAGCGTACATCGCGATCTCGGTAATGATAGCCACTGCTTTCCTCGACGCATGAGGCGAGTGACAATGGGATCAATAGAAGAAGAAGTTTCGATTTCATGGGGTTCCCTTTCGGCCCTCTCCAGATGGGCCGCTGTAAAAGAATCGGACCCTTGCGCTTGGCCCGCAAGCAGGAAGAGCCTGTTCCCGCACTCATCCCAATCCACATTCGGAGACTATCACGTCATCATTGAGGCGGCCATCTGGCATTGCGCATGCACGCTAGGGCATGAAAAATGGATGAGATCGAATGTCGCTCACGGTCGTTGCTGCATTGGCAGCCGAATTCTGGACAGACGCAAAAAGCGCTTGATCGCACCGGCGTTTCCGCCTATCAGGACCGCGACGGAGAGGTGGCCGAGTGGTCGAAGGCGCTCCCCTGCTAAGGGAGTATACCTCATAAGGGTATCGAGGGTTCGAATCCCTTCCTCTCCGCCATTTTCCCAGAACGCTGTCATATATCCGGCAACGCACTCCGCTCCTGCGGGCGCTATCTCATCAATTCGTCGCGTCAGCACTGACCGTCGCATCTATGAAGGCGGCATTCTTGAGCGTCCATTCGGGATCGAAGTGTCCCGGATCACGGAAAATGGGATGGCCTACCGAATCGGTAACCGCGCACCCGCTTGAATCGCAAATCGCCTCGCGGGGCGAAATCGACCGGATGCCCAGTCTTGCCGCCATCGCCTTCATATCGCTTTCCACGGCCAGTTCACGCGGATCGATCGGGTTGATTCGATTGGCTGCAAAGCCGACATTCGGATCTGCAAGAACCCTGTTGATCATCAGGCGGGGATCGTTTCCGTCGGAGTAGGGGTTATCCAGCAGAAGAATGACGTTCCAGCCTGCTGCCTTCAGCGTGCTCAGGCGTTCCTCAAGCTTCTGGAGTGCAACATGCATGCCCTCGGCGGAGTTGAGAGGCGCAAGGTCGCCCTGGATGTCGACCGCGTAGTCGCCCGTGTTGAAATACCAGTTCCATGCCCCACCGACCACGATCGTGCGAAACGCCCCGGTCTGTGCAAGCCTGTCGGCGTCTGTTGCGAGGCTCGGGCAAAGTTTTGACACCGGCTTCAGCATGATGATGCCTTCGATCGGGATGCAGCCCCCGCCGACAGCCATCACGACGCTGGGGCGGTTCTTGTCGGCGTCAAGCAACTGATCGATGCGCTGTGCGTATTGCGCGACATGCGAATCGCCAATGAAAAGCACCTTGGATGCGCGCTCGCCGCCAAAACGATATATGCCGACCCCGTTCTTGTCGAAATCAGGCGTGCGTGATTTCAGGAAGTCCCATTCTGTCTGCTCGGGCAGATGATAGTTCGGCAGACGGGGCACGATCAGCCCTCGGGCGGCAATTCCTCCGACGCACGCAACGATGACTAGGCTGGCCAGCAGCGCAGCTGGAATACGTCGATTCGCCCGAGGTTTGCGTATCGGTCGCTCGACCAGCTGGAACGTAAGCCAGGCAGCGATCAGCGACAGGATGACCACCACCGCGCGGCCCGCAGGCGGCGGATCGTCGAAGAGGATATAGGCGAAGCTCAGGATAGGCCAATGCCAAAGATAAAGCGGATAGCTTATCAGTCCGATCCAGACCATGGGTGCGCTGGACAGGGTGTCGCGATTGAAACTCGAAGCTGGTCCTGCGGCAATGATCAGCGCCGCGCCGATCACAGGTGCAAGCGCGGTGATCCCGGGAAAATGGCTCCGGGGCTGTACCAGCAGGATCGAGAGCGCTATGAGCGTGAACCCCAGCAGTGATTGCCAGTAGGCGAACCGCCCGGCAAGGCGCGGTTTGCCGGTCCTGAAGTGCGCGAGCAGACCTCCCGCCAGCAGTTCCCAGGCGCGGCCGTATGGAGCGTAATAGGCAGCATCCGGATTGCGGAAGACGTCCCATTGATTGATTGCAAACGAAAGGCCCGCCAGAACGAGGATCGTCGCGAGGCGGTTGAGCCTCAGCCGTGCTGAAAGCGCCAGTACAAGCGGCCAGACGATATAGAACTGCTCTTCGATCGCCAGGCTCCAGAGATGCAGCGTTGGCTTGAAGATCGCCTCGACGTCGAAATAGCCCGTTTCGCTCCAGAGCAACAGATTTTCAGAGAAGGCCGAGGATGCCACGACATGCGCGCCGAGCGACGTGAATTCAGGCCTGAAGAGGACGAACCATCCCACTCCAAGAACGCAGACGAGCACGGTGACAAGCGCCGGAAAGATGCGGCGGATGCGTCGGTCGTAGAAATGCAACAGGGAAAATTGGCCGCCGTCGATATCGCGCAGGAGGATGGACGTGATGAGATATCCGGATATCACGAAGAAGATATCGACGCCGACGAAGCCCCCGGGTAGCAAGTGCGGGAAGGCATGACCGATGACAACAGACATCACCGCAATCGCCCTCAGCCCGTCGATATCGGGACGATAGTGATCTGCATGCAAGGCCGCACCGGTCGAGATATGGTTTTTCATGGGGCCTTGATGAGTGCAGGTCGGCTGAATGACTTTGGATGACGGATGAGTGAGCCTAGCCGCGTCTGGTAAAGCTTCCGTTAGGTTGATCCTGACTTGCCGTGATTGCCGCAGTAGGTTCAAAACTCAATCCGAAACCTCATTGAGTTTTGACCCTGAAACCATCTGGCCAAAACTGGCCGAAAACGCTACCCATGGCCTTGGCTTAGGGGCTGATGGTTCTTCAAGCGCCGCAACAGGATAGCGATATGGGTAGTGCGTTTCATAATCTTCACCTGCAGGGTTTTGTCCGCGTGGCCGTCGCCACGCCGCCTGTGAGCCTTGCCGATCCGACCGCCAACGCAAAGGCGACGATTGCCATGGCCCAGGCAGCCGATGCGAAGGCCGCCTCCGTCGTGCTGTTCCCGGAACTCGGCCTGTCAGGCTATTCGATCGACGATCTTCTGCAGCAGTCCGTTCTGCAGTCTGCTGTGCTTGCCGCCATCGAGGAAATCAGGATCGCCAGCCGCGACATGAAGGCAGTGCTTTTCGTTGGCGCGCCGCTGTCGACAGGCGGGCGCCTATATAACACTGCGCTTGCTATCCACCGGGGCAGGGTGCTGGCAGCCTTTCCGAAGACCTATCTGCCGAATTACCGCGAATTTTACGAGAAGCGACATTTCTCTTCGGGCGGCGGTGCCGTGCCGTCGCAGATCCGCATCGGCGCGGAAACGGTGCCATTCGGCACGGACATTCTTATCGAGGCAGAGGATCTGGCTGGCTTCGTGCTTCATGCCGAAATCTGCGAGGATGTCTGGACGCCGATCCCGCCGAGCACGCATGCTGCCCTCGCCGGCGCCACAGTTCTGGTCAACCTCTCGGCCAGCAACATCACGATTGGCAAGGCCGACTACCGCCATTCACTGTGCCGCTCGCAATCGGCGCGCTGCATCTCGGCCTATCTCTATTCGGCGGCGGGTGCCGGCGAATCGACCACCGATCTCGCCTGGGATGGGCAGGGCTGCGTCTACGAATGCGGAGAGATGCTGGCCGAGGCGGAGCGTTTCGCCACCGAACCTCAACTCGTTGTTGCCGACATTGACCTCCGCATGATCGAGACCGAGCGCCAGCGCCAGAGTTCCTTCGGCGACTCCGTCGATTTCAACATCGATCCGGACAGCTTCCGTCGTGTGTCTTTCGAACTTCAGCCGGATCTGGAATCCGATCTCGGCTTGCTGCGCGACATTCCGCGTTTTCCCTACGTTCCGGCAGACCCGAAGCGCCTCGCCGAACTCTGCTATGAAGCCTACAACATTCAGTCGCATGGGCTTGTTCAGCGGCTGAAGGCATCGGGCACGAAGAAGATTGTCATCGGCGTTTCCGGCGGCCTTGATTCGACACAGGCGCTTCTGGTCGCGGCGCATGCCTTCGACCGGCTGGGCCTCCCGCGCACGGATATCCTCGCTTACACCCTGCCATCCTTCGCAACGAGCGCGAAGACCAAAGAGAGCGCCTGGGCCCTGATGCGGGCGCTGGGTGTTTCCGCTGCCGAGATCGATCTCACCGAAGCCTGCATGTCGATGTTGAAGGACATCGATCATCCGTTTGCGCGCGGCGAAAAGCTCTACGACATCACGTTTGAAAACGTGCAGGCGGGCGCGCGCACCTCGGTTCTCTTCCGTCTGGCAAACCAGCATGGCGGGATCGTGCTGGGTACAGGTGATCTGTCCGAGCTTGGTCTTGGCTGGTGCACCTATGGCGTGGGCGATCACATGTCGCACTACAATGTAAACGCGTCCGTGTCCAAGACGTTGATACAGCATCTGATCCGCTGGGTGGCTGATACGGGCACATTTGGCGAAGAGGCAAAGTCCGTGCTCTACGCCATTCTGGCGACGGAAATTTCCCCGGAACTCATCCCCGGCGACGGTAGGAGCAGCGAACCGGCGCAAAAGACCGAGGATTTCGTCGGCCCCTACGCGCTGCAGGATTTCAATCTCTATTTCACCACGCGCTTTGGATTTGCACCGTCACGGATTGCCTTCATGGCTCAACATGCCTGGCGCGATGCAGCGCGCGGCGTCTGGCCGCCGATGACTCCGGATGACAAGAAGCTCGCCTACGACCTTGAAACCATTGCGAAATGGATGCGGGTTTTCATTCGCCGTTTCTTCGCAACCAGCCAGTTCAAGCGTTCGGCTGTGCCGAATGGCCCGAAGGTCTCGTCCGGCGGCTCGCTCTCGCCGCGTGGCGACTGGCGCGCGCCTTCAGATGGCAACGCCAATGCCTGGATGGCCGAACTGGAAGCGGGGCTTCCGGGCGACGTGCGGGTCAAGAAATAGGAGAGTTGGGCGCAAAGCCCAACTCTGATCATACCCGCGCGTAGATATCCTCGAGACGTTCGACATCGTCTTCGGCGATATAGCTGCCGGTGCGGACCTCGATCAGCTCCAGCGGAACCTTGCCTTCGTTTGCGATGCGATGCGTGACACCCAGCGGCACGTAGACGGACTCGTTTTCCGTCACGAGCCGTGTCTCGTCACCAATGGTGATGGTCGCGGTGCCCTTGACGACGATCCAGTGCTCGGAACGATGAAGGTGCTTCTGAAGCGAAAGCTTGCCGCCGCGATCGACGGTGATGTGCTTCACCGCATAGCGGTCGCCATCCACTACGCTGTCAACCGTGCCCCAGGGGCGATGCGCGCGGCGGTGTCCGTCAGCCTGCGAGATGCCTTGAGCCTTCAGCTCGTCCACGAGCTTCTTCACGTCCTGTACCTTCGCCTTCGGCACGACCATGACGGCATCACGGGTCGAAACCGCAATCACGTCTTCCATGCCGACCAGCGTCGTATAGATTCCTTCAGAGTGGATCAGGCAGCCGGATGAATTGAGCGCATGGCCTTCGCCGAAGACGGCGTTTTCCTTGCCATCGCGGGGCAGAACCTCCCAGATGGCATCCCACGAGCCGACATCGGACCAGCGGAAGCGGCCCGTCACAACGGCAATTTCCCGCGTCTTTTCAATGACGGCGTAGTCGATGGAGTTCTTGGGCGCCTTTTCGAAGCTCTCCTTGTCGAGACGCACGAAGCCGAGATCGACCTCCGACTTCTCGACCGAGGCCTGCGCTGCGCGGATGATGTCGGGGGCGTATTTCTCGAATTCGCTGATCATCATGTCCGAGCGGAAGAGGAAATTGCCGGAGTTCCAGAGATAGCCCTTGCGAAGGTATTCGAGTGCGACCTCTGCATTGGGCTTCTCGACGAAGGCATCGACGAGAGCGAGATCGTCGTGACCGTCGATCTTGGCGCCCGGGCGAATGTAGCCGTAGCTGGTGCGCGGTTCGGTCGGTTGCAGGCCAAAGACGACGATCTTGCCCTTGGATGCGGCTTCCGCACCGAGCCGGACGGATTTGGTGAAGAGGTCATCATCAAGAACCATGTGGTCGGCGGCGAGCGCCAGCACGAGCGAACCCGGAGCGCGGCGTTCGGCAAGCACGGCAGCAACGGCAACGGCGGCTGCGCTATCGCGTCGCGCGGGCTCCAGGACGACGGTCGCCGGATGGCCTGCCGCCTCGGCCTGACGGCGCGAGAAGAAGCGGAAGCCTTCGTTGGTGATAACGATCGGCTGGTCGTAAACCTTCGCATCGCCGACGCGGCGCAACGTTTCCTGATAGGTCGAGAATTCCCCGGTCAGCGGCTGGAACTGCTTGGGCAGGTCATCGCGAGAGACGGGCCAGAGACGGGAACCGGCGCCACCGGCGAGCAGGATCGGAATGATTTTTTGTTCTGACATGGATTTTGTTGCCTGATGAAATATGGCGGGAAATCTAAACGCAAAAGCTTTCAGGAATCTGACTGTGGAGCCCGTTCAATGGAACTTTCTGCATAAAACCGAGCCAATTCAGAGAGATCGGCGGATAACTGGAATCAGGTTCGCAAGAACGCCGCAATCTTTTCTGGCAACCCGGCCAGATGGAGTATGGGCGCGTGGCCCTGTCCCGCAACATCGATAACCTTCATCGAGGCGGCCTTGCGTTTCATCGTCTCAAGAATTTCCGGCGTCAGAAGCAGCGAGTTTTCGCCCCTGATGGTCATCAGCGGCTTGGTTGCAAGAACCTGGAACTGATCCCATAGCTCGGGGAGAGGCTGGGTGAGGTCGAGACCGGCCATGGCCTCGGCGATCGCCGGATCGTGATCGGGCTCATAGCCGCCTGCGGATTTCACATAGGTCGCTTCGGCAAAGTCGCGCCAGTCGTCGCTGCCAAGCGTCGGAAACGCTTCACCATGGACCAGCTTCAAGGCCACGGCGACTTGATCAAGGTTTGCGAAAACCGAGCGCTGCCGCAGATAGGATTGAATGAGCGCAAGGCCACCGGTGCCGATGGCCGGACCAACGTCATTCAGGATGGCCGAGCGCATGATATCCGGACGAACGGCGGCAAGCACATGCATGATCAGTCCGCCGCGCGATGTCCCCATGAAATCGGCGTGCTCGATGCCAAGCGCCGCGCAGACGGTCAGAACGTCACCCGCTTCGACGGGCACACTGTAGCGGCTCTTGTCCTCGTCCCACTGGGAGCGGCCACGCCCGCGCGTGTCGATCGTGATGACCCGGCGCGGCTGCGTAGCTTCAGACGACAACGCAAGGGCAAAGTGATGAAAGTCCCGACTGTTTCGGGTGAGGCCCGCCAGACAGACAAGCGGCGGATGTGCATTGATCGGACCATAATCCCGGGCATAGAGCATCAATCCGTCGCCGGACCGAACGAGGTGTTCCCGGAACATGTCCGATGTCGTCATGAGATGGCTCCTGTCGATTGCGGGATCGGCGTTGTACCCTGATGGCGGGTTTCAATCAGCTTCCGGCGGCAAGGTCTGCCGCCATATTGGCGGGCAGGCCAAGCTGCTTCTGGTAAGCTTCGAAATTTTCCATCACGTGTTCCACATAGTCCCTTGTTTCAGGATAGGGAATGGACTCGATCCAGTTGATGACGAATTCCAGGCTCTTGCCGCGCGGGTCGCCGAAGCGGTCGATCCACTCTTTGACCTTGCCCGGACCCGCATTGTAGGCGGCAAAGGTAAGGACATAGGACCCATTGTGGCGCTTGATCTGGTTGTCCAGATATTGCGTGCCGAGGATCGCGTTGTAGGCCGTATCGGTCGTCAGCTTTTCCGGCGCATAGGCAAGGCCAAGCTGCGAGGCCATGTCCTTCGCGGTCTCGGGGAGGATCTGCATCAGGCCGCGAGCCTTGGCGGGCGAGACAGCCTGCGGATTGAACCCGCTTTCCTGCCGCGCGATCGCATAGGCCAGCGCCAGCTGCCGCCCGGAAAGCTGCGCATCTTCCGGGATCGCGCCCAGCGGATAGGCAAGACGCGCATCGCCTGCGCCGTTTGCGTAGGTCTTCTTTCCGATGTCGAGGGCGGTCGCGCTGTCCTGTTCGCGTGCAGCCTTTTCGGCGAGGATTTCAAGGTCTTCCGGCGTTTCCAGTTCGTCCGCGAGGCCACGGTAGAGAAGCTTTGCGGCCTGCGGGTAGCCGTTCTTTTCAAAGAGGCTGATTACCCGCACCGCTTCGAGATTGTTGAAGTGCATCCTGTCGGATGGCGTCGGCCGGTCAAGCGCATCCACATCAAGAACCTGCGGTGCCTTCAGCATCGAAGCGGCAACCAGCCCGAAAAATGTGTGATCATGACGCGCCGCGCGAATAAAATAGCTCTGGCCATTTCCGCCAGAAGCGAGGTCGGCGCGACCCAGCCAATAGAATGCGCGCGCCCGCGACGCCGGTCTGTTGGAGCCGGCGAGCAGCTTCAGGAAATGTTCGGTCGCCGTCTTGCCGTCATTGAGGCCCGTCAAAGCGATCCATCCGGCGTGAAACTCCGCATCTGACAGCGCCTCTGGCGATTGGGCGAGCGGCTTGGCGACGACATCGTAGGCGCGCTTGGCGTCGCCCTGTTCGAACAGGCCGCGCGCAACGATCCTCTGCTCGTGCCACCACGCATCCGAGTTGGCTTGTGCTTCGGTCCCTTTCGGCCCCTTGGCGAGAAGTTTGGCCGCACCGGCATAGTCGTTGGCCTGCTCCAGCCGCACGATGTTGGCAAAGAGCAGCGCATCATCATCCTTGAACGAACCGGAGGCCGCCGCCTTGAGGAGCGCTGGCGCATTGTTAGCCTGCCTGATGACGGCGCTCCATGCATCGAAGAGCGGTTGCGCCTGACCAAGCGGCGCAAAGCGCGCTGCCTGCTTGATACGATCCCTGTAGAGCAGGTAATCCATGCGGGCCTTGTGATCGGCGGGCGTCAGATCGCCGCTGAATTCCTTGAGGATTTCCCCTTCGAGCCAGATGTTCAGTGGCTCGTTGGACCACAGCTTCTCGATAATCGCTTTGGATTTTTCCTTTTCGCCAATCGCCTTGAAGGCCCGTGCGAGAAGAATGTTGCCCTCGGGCGTGACCGGCGCTTCAGTCTTGAAGGCGGCAAAGATCTCGTCGTTGCTTGGACGCTCGAGATAAAGCGCGCGTTCAAAATGGCGCTGCAGGTCGCCGGTGTCCGGCCAGTCTGCCAGAACCTGGGCGGCATTGGCATATTCCGCACTCGAAAGGCCGGGCAAACCCGATGTCACGATGGCAAAGGTGAGCGCCTTGCGCTCCAGGCTATCTCGCGGCATCAGGTTGTCGCGGGCGACAACGGCTGCAGCGACATTTCGCGCAGCAATCGCACCGAGGCCAACTTCGAATTCGCCACGCGAGGCGGCCAATATGGTGGCCTGCGCCGGCTTGTCCTTGTCGGCTTGCGTCGGCGCGGGGGGCTGCACCTTTTCTGAAGGCAGCGTGCTGACGCTGTAGTCCATCGCGGGGCCCATGCCAAACCATCCGGCCAGCGGCGCGGCGAGGGCCGTCACGACAAGAAGAGGCATGGGCAATCTGATCATTGGCCGGTTCAGTTAGGTATTTCTCTGTAGCGGTGTCCGCATGCTGATGAAGGCATGCCTTGAGCGGCTATCATGGCCAGCCGGTGCCAGAACTCTATGATATTTTAGGGGTTGCGTGTTGCACAAAGCTTGTCATCGCAACGATTTTATTCCTTCCAAGTGTGCCGAAAACACTCTAATAAGCTCGTTTTGGATGCAAAGGTCACGCGGCCAATCAAGCTGTGTCCCGGATACTAATAGTCATGATTGCGGCTAAAGCTTGTAGGAGCCGCCGGTAAGGAAGCTGTCATATGTTCAAGGGATCCATCCCCGCGCTCGTCACCCCGTTCACAGCATCCGGGTCCGTTGACGAGAAAGCGTTTGCCGAACATGTGGACTGGCAGATCAAAGAAGGCTCGTCTGGCCTCGTCCCCGTTGGAACGACGGGTGAGTCGCCGACACTTTCGCATGCCGAGCACAAGCGAGTCGTCGAGCTCTGCATCGAAGTCGCTGCCAAGCGCGTTCCGGTAATTGCGGGAGCCGGCTCCAACAATACCGCCGAAGCGATTGATCTGGCGCGCCATGCCGAAAAGGCGGGTGCGGATGCCGTTCTGGTCGTCACGCCCTACTACAACAAGCCGACGCAGAAGGGCCTGATCGCCCATTACAAGGCGATCGCCGAAGCTATTTCGCTGCCGATCATCATCTACAACATTCCGCCGCGCTCGGTCATCGACATGAGCGTTGAGACCATGGCGGCGCTGGCAAAGGCCCACAAGAACATCGTCGGCGTCAAGGATGCCACGGGCAAGATCGAGCGCGTTTCGGAGCAGCGTCAGGCTTGCGGCAAGGAATTCCTGCAGCTTTCTGGTGAAGATGCCACCGCGCTGGGTTTCAATGCGCATGGCGGCGTTGGCTGCATTTCCGTGACCGCAAACGTCGCGCCACGACTTTGCGCAGAATTCCAGGCTCTCACGCTGAAGGGTGATTTTGCAGCAGCACTCGAATATCAGGATCGTCTGATGCCGCTTCACAAGGCTATTTTCATGGAGCCTGGTGTCTGCGGTTCCAAGTATGCGCTGACACGTCTTGGTCGCATGGGCGAGACCGTGCGGTCTCCGCTGGTCGGCCTCGAAGCCTCGACGAAGACGGCCATCGATGCCGCGCTCAAGCATGCAGGACTTTTGAACTGATGGCACCAAAGGGAAGCCAGCGCGTTGTGAAGAAGGTCGTTGCGGAAAACCGCAAGGCCCGCTTCAACTACGAAATCATCGATACCTACGAAGCGGGGCTGATGCTGACCGGCACCGAGGTGAAGTCGTTGCGCGAAGGCAAGGCAAACATTGCAGAGTCCTATGCCTCCGACGAGCAGGGCGAGATTTGGCTCATCAACTCCTACCTGCCGGAATATCTGCAGGGCAACCGCTTCAACCATGATACGCGCCGTCGTCGGAAACTTCTTCTGTCGCAACGCGAGATCAACCGCCTGCGCATCGCCATCAATCGCGAGGGCATGACGCTCGTCCCGCTGAAGATCTACTTCAACGACAAGGGCAGGGCGAAGATGGAACTGGCGCTTGCCAAGGGCAAGAAGCTCCACGACAAGCGCGAGACCGAAAAAGAACGCGACTGGAACCGCCAGAAGAGCCGGCTCCTCAAGGATCGCGGCTAAGACTACAGCGCCGCTCTGATTCAATCGGAGCGAACTGCGCCCTAAGCAGCCCTGGTTCAGAACTGCTTGTAGAAATCTGTATAGATTGACTGCGGGTCCGGTTCGATAACGCCGTTTTCCGGCGGCGTTCCTTCATCCAGCGCCTTGAGAACCGATCTCAGTTTGATGAGTTCTTCGTCTTGCTGGTCGTCCCTGCGACGGTTCCGGGCCTCCGGAAAATGCGTCGACCCGCGCTCTGAAAACAGTGCATCCAACGTGTCTGGAGCCACGGAAATTTCGATATCATCCGCGCTATCGAGCATGATGTCGGGGACTGAAGAGTGCAGGTTGCGCTTCGTATTCATCACTGAAATCCATTTGAGGGTCCGATTATCGCCATGCGACGTTTCGGACCCGTCAACGGATTAAGTTAACGAAATACCCAATGTCTTGAGTTCGTAGCGTGTCGTGGATCAGTGCTGCACGTCTTCGACAGCCAGTTCATGCGTCCGTACCGGACGCTCGGTCGGGTCGCGGCCAACTTCAGCCTTCAATGTGGTCAAATCGATGAAATGATCGGCCTGGCGGCGCAGATCATCAGCGATCATCGGGGGCTGTGTCGCCATCGTCGATACGACGGAAACCTTGCGGCCACGGCGCTGCAGCGCCTCCACGAGCGTGGTGAAGTCACCGTCGCCGGAGAAGAGGACGAGGTGGTCGACCGTATCGGACTGTTCCATGGCATCGACAGCGAGTTCGATGTCCATGTTGCCCTTGATCTTGCGGCGACCGAGGGAATCCGTGAATTCCTTGGCCGGCTTGGTGACCACGCGATAGCCGTTGTAATCGAGCCAGTCGATAAGCGGCCTGATGGAGGAATACTCCTGATCCTCGATCAACGCGGTATAGTAGTATGCTCGCAGAAGATACCCGCGCTTCTGAAATGCCTTCAGAAGCTTGCGATAATCAATGTCAAAGCCGAGACTCTTCGACGCGGCATAAAGATTGGCCCCATCGATGAAGAGAGCTATTTTTTCCCTTGGATCGAACATTAGATTTTCCTCGCGCGCCGCCTTCCGCGACTGATTATTGTTTTTGCAATGTTTGAGAGTCGATTTTCTTGAGCGAATGACTTATCTCATTAACAGACATCTTGGTTCATTATAATCAACCCAAATTTCGAATTTCGTGCCAATCATTAAAGTTATTTAATAAAAGTAGCACCTCCAGGTCTGGTGGCAAAGCGGACATGGAGGAAAAACTTGAATTCCGATGACAATGAATGTAACGAGTGGCGGAATCCCCTATCCGGACACGAAATTTTATAAGGACAGGCAATGGCCCGCGTCACCGTAGAAGATTGCATTGATAAAGTAGACAACCGCTTCGAGCTGGTTCTCCTGGCGAGCCACCGCGCGCGCCTCATCTCGCAGGGTGCGTCGATCACCGTTGATCGTGACAACGACAAGAACCCCGTCGTGGCACTGCGCGAAATCGCCGATGAAACGCTTTCGCCGGAAGATCTGAAGGAAGATCTCATCCACTCGCTCCAGAAACATGTCGAAGTGGACGAGCCCGAGCCCGATCCGGCCTCGCTCCTGGGTGGCGCTGCCGCTTCCGACTCGGAAGAAGACGAGCTTCCCGACACGATGACATTCGACCGCATGTCGGAAGAAGAGCTTCTGGCAGGTATCGAAGGTCTTGTTCCGCCGGAAAAAAGCGACGATTATTGATATTGCCTTATTTTCGACGCCGGCGATTTGATTAACATCGTCAAGTCTGGAATCGTATGCGCCGATCCGATGATTGGCGCATACTTGTTTTTTGAGGGAGCAGCTTTAGATGATGCGGCAATACGAACTCGTAGAGCGAGTTCATAAATACAAGCCCGACGTCAACGAAGCTCTTCTGAACAAAGCCTACGTGTATGCCATGCAGAAGCATGGCAAGCAGACGCGGGCAAGCGGCGATCCCTACTTCTCCCATCCCCTCGAAGTCGCCGCGATTCTCACCGACATGCATCTCGATGAGTCGACGATTGCTGTCGCGCTGCTCCACGACACGATCGAAGACACGACGGCGACTCGCGCCGAGATCGATGAACTGTTCGGCAAAGATATCGGCCATCTCGTCGAGGGGCTGACCAAGATCAAGAAGCTCGAACTCGTGTCCAAGAAAGCCAAGCAGGCGGAAAACCTGCGCAAGCTCTTGCTGGCGATTTCCGATGACCTGCGGGTGCTTCTCGTCAAGCTCGCTGACCGCCTGCACAACATGCGCACGCTCGACGTGATGCGCGAGGACAAGCGTCGTCGCATCTCCGAGGAGACGATGGAAATCTATGCGCCGCTTGCCGGACGCATGGGTATGCAGGGAGTGCGAGACGAGCTGGAGGAATTGTCCTTCCGCTATCTCAACCCTGAAGCCTGGGAGACTGTCACCAAGCGCCTTGCTGGCCTTTCGGACAGCAATGAGGGGCTGATCGAAAACATCGAGCGGGAATTGACCGAGCTCCTCGCGCAAAACGGCCTGACGAAAGCACAGGTCAAGGGTCGTCAGAAGAAACCCTATTCCGTCTTCCGCAAGATGCAGTCGAAGTCGCTGTCTTTCGAGCAGCTCTCGGATGTTTATGGCTTCCGCATCATGGTCGACGATATTCCTTCGTGCTACCGCGCGCTGGGCATCGTTCACACCCGCTGGCGCGTGGTTCCGGGTCGCTTCAAGGACTACATCTCCACCCCGAAGCAGAATGACTACCGCTCGATCCACACGACGATCGTCGGCCCATCGCGCCAGCGCATCGAGCTGCAGATCCGGACCCAACGGATGAATGAGATTGCCGAATACGGCATTGCGGCGCATTCGATCTACAAGGACGGCCAGAGCGGTCAGGAAACGGACACGCTTGCGCGCGAGTCGAACGCCTATTCCTGGCTCCGCCAGACGATCGAGCAGCTCTCCGAAGGCGACAATCCGGAAGAGTTTCTGGAGCACACCAAGCTCGAACTCTTCCAGGACCAGGTTTTCTGCTTCACGCCCAAGGGCAAGCTGATTGCATTGCCGCGCGGCGCAACGCCTATCGACTTCGCCTACGCCGTCCACACCAATGTCGGCGACACTTGCGTGGGCGCCAAGATCAACGGTCGCATCATGCCGTTGGTCACGCGGCTCGCCAATGGCGACGAGGTCGAGATCATCCGGTCAGGCGTACAGGTTCCGCCTGCCGCATGGGAAGAAATCGTGGTGACCGGCAAGGCGCGTTCTGCCATCCGCCGGGCCACGCGACTTGCCATTCGCAAGCAATATGCTGGCCTCGGCTACCGCATCCTCGAGCGCACGTTTGATCGGGCAGGCAAGATTTTCTCGCGCGATATCCTCAAGGCTTCGCTCTTCAGGCTGGGTCACAAGGAAGTCGATGACGCAATCGCGTCCGTCGGCCGTGGTGAACTGTCCTCGCTTGACGTGCTTCGCGCGGTCTATCCCGACTATCAGGACGAACGCGTCACCGTGAAGCAGAATGCTGACGAGGGTTGGTTCGCCATGAACTCTGCCTCGGGCATGATTTTCAAGGTGCCGGGTTCACGCAAGTCGGATGGAACGGAAGCATTGCCGTTCCGCGGGCTCTCCAACGATCTCGAAATTCACTTCGCGGCCGGCGGTGCCGTACCAGGTGACCGGATCGTCGGTATTCTGGACGGTGAAAAGAGCATCACGATCTATCCCATCCAGTCGCCCGGTCTGCAGCAGTTCGAGGATGAACCCGAGCGCTGGATCGACGTGCGCTGGGACCTGGACCTCGCCAACAAGTCGCGTTTCAACGCGCGCATCACGGTCAGCGCCATCAACGAGCCGGGAACATTGGCGACAGTGGCGCAGAATATCGCCACCACCGATGTCAATATTGCAACGCTCACCATGACGCGCGTTGCGACAGACTTCACCGAAATGGAATTCGAACTGGAAGTCTGGGATCTGAGGCAGTTGAACCAGCTGATTGCGCAGTTGAAAGACTTGCAATGTATTGCGACCATCAAACGCATATTTGAATAAATGTCTGACCTGCGATTTTTGCTCTAGATCAAACCGTGCCATGCAGGTCGCGCATGGCTGCCACCACAATCCGTTGCTTGTCCATGTTGCGATGCAGCATTATCTTCATGCTCAGAGAATGAAGTGATGAAGAAAAGAGGATAAGACAATGTTTGGACCGATCAAGAAAATCGCTCGTGCATTCCACATTCCGACCGAGCAGGAACGCGAAATGGCCTACCTCAATGGCGCCAAGGACCGTTACGACCTCGAGTTCCGCATGCGCCGTATCGATCGTGGCGAATTCCGTCGCGGCTTCTGATTTAAGTAGTGTCCGCCGGGTTCTTCACGAGCCGGCGTACAGATGAAAGTTGAGTGGGCGGGGTGCGTTACGTTCGCGCCCCTTTATTTTTTTGCAAAGAGCCATCGGGCTTGCAGCCGTCGTACGTGAAGTTCGGACCGGCCTTCTGGGTTGTCATGATTCTGTTTGCCTCGCTCGTTAAGCAGGTTCACAGATATCTATTGTTTGAAATGTATAGTGTGACTATATCGGCAGCATGAAGCACGTCCAGGCAGATATCGAGTTGGCGCGAGAGCCGCAGTCACGCAAAAAGCGCCGCTCACCCGGTATTCTGCGCGCTGCTCGCTATTACTCGCTGAAAATCCTGCGAATTCGTGCGACCCCGCATGCGATTTCGATCGGGGTTGCCGCTGGTGTATTTGCGGCCTTCCTGCCGCTTGTCGGCGTCCACATCGCCATTTCGATTGCCGTTGCCTGGCTTCTGGGCGGCAACATGATCGCCGCCGCAGCCAGCACGGTTCTGGTCGGCAATCCGCTGACCTATCCCTTCATCTGGGCAGCGACCTGGGAAGCCGGCCAGTTGATCCTCGGCTCCGGCCCACGTGGTTTCACGCGCTTCAATCTGCATGATCTCTTCCACAACATGACTTTCATGGACATCTGGCGTCCGATCCTCAAGCCGATGCTGATCGGCTCGCTGCCGATTGCCACCGTTTGCGCGGTCATCGGCTATGTCGTCGTCTATCAGGCTGTGAAGATCTTTCGCGCACGCCGTCAGGCCCGGCTCATGGCCCGTTGAGCCGAGGCCGGTTGCCTTTCAAAAATGCATGATGTCTGGTTTGCCGCTGTTCCTGTAAAAGGACCGGAAGGTCCCGTCGGGATTCGCGGCTTGCAGGGAGTTGGAAATTCATGATCATCGGTATCGGCAGTGATCTCATCGACATCCGCAGGGTGGAGAAGTCGCTCGAACGGTTCGGCGAGCGCTTCACCCACCGTTGCTTCACAGAAATAGAGCGGGCGAAGTCGGACCGGCGCAAGGAGAGGGCGGCTTCTTATGCCAAGCGGTTCGCCGCCAAGGAGGCCTGCTCGAAGGCTCTCGGTACGGGTCTGGCTCACGGTGTGTTCTGGAAAGATATGGGTGTCGTCAACCTGCCGGGTGGCAAGCCGACCATGCAGCTGACCGGTGGTGCGGCGCAAAAGCTTGCAGAAATGACGCCGGAAGGCTGCGGCGCGGTCATTCACCTGACAATTACGGATGATTTTCCGCTGGCGCAGGCCTTCGTCATCATCGAAGCCCTGCCTTTACCACAATCGTCTGTTCCGCTCTAAGCAACGGGCGCAGCAACTTGCCGCGCGCGCGATAAGCGGTTAGACAGTCGCAAACGCAACGCGGGAACAGGCGTCTCCGCGAAAGCCAACCATCGAGGAGGCGCAAACAGGAATGAGCAACGTGTCGGAAAAAGTAAAACCCGAAAATTCATTTTGGGAAACCGTGAAGGTCGTGATCCAGGCCCTGATCCTGGCAGGCCTGATCAGAACCGTGCTCGTGCAGCCCTTCACCATTCCGTCGGGTTCCATGATGCCGACATTGCTTGTCGGCGACTACATCTTCGTCAACAAGTTCGCTTACGGCTATTCGAAGTATTCGCTGCCGTTCTCGCCGGATCTCTTCAGCGGCCGCATTTTCGGTTCTGATCCGAAGCGTGGCGACATCGTTGTCTTCCGTTTCCCGCCAAACCCGTCTGTCGATTATATCAAGCGGTGCGTCGGCCTTCCGGGCGATCATATTCAGGTCAAGGACGGTGTTCTGTATGTGAACGGTACGGCCGTGCCGAAGGTTGCCGATGGTTCCTTCACGTCCGACTACGCCAAGGACCCGGGGCAGAATATTCCGGTATTCCGCGAAACGCTCGACAATGGTGTCACCTATGACACGCTGGACGAGAGCCCGGATACGCTGGGTGACAACACCCGCGAATTCATCGTGCCGGCCGGTCACTATTTCATGATGGGCGACAACCGCGACAATTCCGCCGACAGCCGTTTCGACGTCGGCTATGTCCCGGCTGAAAACCTCGTTGGACGCGCCTCGTTCATCTTCTTCTCGCTCGGCAACGACACCTCGTTTGCAGAACTGTGGAAGTGGCCGTCGAACATGCGCTGGGATCGCATCTTCAAGGTCGTTCACTGATGGCTGTCACGTCGCTGAAGGCTGAGGAACGCGCCGCGCTTGAAAAGGCGATCGGGCATGTGTTCCGCAGCAAGGAGCGACTGGACAACGCGTTGACCCATGCCAGCGCACGGACGACCAAGGGCATCAACTACGAGCGCCTCGAGTTTCTGGGCGACCGTGTGCTCGGCCTCTGCGTGGCCGAACTGTTGTTCGAAAGCTTTGACGAGGCGGATGAGGGAGAACTCTCCGTCCGCCTCAACCAGCTCGTCAGCGCCGCAACCTGCGCTGAAGTGGCAGATGCTCTCGAACTGCACAAATACATCCGCACCGGTGCGGATGTGAAGAAACTGACCGGCAAACGCATGCTCAACGTGCGCGCCGACGTCGTGGAAAGTCTCATTGCCGCGCTTTACCTGGATGGCGGCCTGGAGACGGCCCGCGCCTTTGTTCTTGCCAACTGGAAAGACCGCGCCGCCAAGGCCGACGGCGCCAAGCGCGACGCCAAGACCGAACTGCAGGAATGGGCGCATGCCCGTTTTCAGGTGACGCCCAACTACAAGGTGCTTGACCGCACTGGACCTGATCACGATCCTCGCTTCACGGTGGAAGTTCAGGTTGCGGGTATCGCGCCGGAAGTCGGCGTGGAGCGCTCCAAGCGCACGGCCGAACAGGTGGCGGCGTCCAGACTTCTGGAACGCGAAGGCGTCTGGAAATAACATTCGCGTGCGGCGCGGCCGCCAGCCACGATCTTTTGGAACGGATATTTTGACATGACTGACATTGAAACGCCGCAGGCCGGTGACACGCGTTCGGGCTTTGTGGCGCTGATCGGCGCAACGAATGCCGGCAAGTCCACGCTGGTCAATCGCCTCGTGGGCGCCAAGGTGTCGATCGTCAGCCACAAGGTGCAGACGACGCGCGCCATCGTGCGCGGCATCGCCATTCACAAGCAGGCACAGATCGTTTTCATGGACACGCCCGGCATCTTCAAGCCGCGCCGTCGTCTTGACCGCGCCATGGTGACCACCGCCTGGGGCGGGGCAAAGGACGCGGACTATATCCTTCTCATCGTCGACAGCGAACGTGGCCTCAAGGGCGATGTCGAAACCATTCTGGAGGGCCTCAAGGACGTTCGGCAGCCGAAAATCCTTGCGCTCAACAAGATCGATCGCGTGAAACCCGAGGACCTGCTGAAACTCGCAGCCGCCGCCAACGAAAAGATCGCCTTCGATCGCACGTTCATGATTTCGGCCACGACCGGATCAGGCTGCGAAGACCTACTCGACTTTCTGGCGGATACGCTGCCCGAGGGCCCGTGGTATTATCCGGAAGATCAGATTTCGGATCTTCCCATGCGCCAGCTCGCAGCAGAAATCACCCGCGAAAAACTCTTCCTGCGCCTGCATCAGGAATTGCCCTATTCCTCGCATGTCGAGACGGAAAAATGGGAGGAGCGCAAGGACGGCTCTGTTCGCATCGAACAGGTGATCTATGTCGAGCGCGACAGCCAGAAGAAGATCACCCTTGGCAAAGGCGGCGAAGCGATCAAGGCCATTTCGACTGCCGCGCGCAAGGAAATCTCCGGAATTCTCGAGCAACCCGTGCACCTTTTTCTGTTCGTCAAGGTGCGCGAAAACTGGTCCGATGACCCGGAACGCTATCGCGAAATGGGTCTTGACTACTCGAAGTAAACATCGGCTGCGTGGGGCTTAGGGCCCATGGCATGCCTTGAACTTTTTGCCCGAGCCGCACGGACACGGATCGTTGCGCCCCACGCGGGAGGGATTGGCCGTGTCCTTGCGATCCCAGTAAAACCAGCGTCCGTCGATCTTGCGGAAGAGCGAGGTTTCGCTTGCCTCGACCAACTGGCCATTCTGCCGAATACGGAAACTGAAGGTCACGGTACCTTCGTCATCAGCTTCAGCACCGCGCGCGCTGCCGCTCACTGTCAGCCCGAGCCATATGCTTGCGCGTGACCAGGCTTCCGCTTCCACCCTGTTGAATGATCTGGCCGCAGGACCCGCGCATGTCGCCTCGATATAGGCGATCTTGCCGGTCGCGTAGGCGGTGTAGCGCGAGCGCATGAGCGCCTCTGCAGTCGGCGCAGGCGCGCCACCCACATAGGGACCGCAACAGGCGGGAAGAAGTTTGCCGGAGCTGCAGGGACACGGATCAATCATATTCGCGCTCCAATCAGAAATATTCGATGGCAGTTCGGCGGCATTTGCGACAAACCGGGCTGTGCGGTCGCCGTTCTAACGCATCATCCCGAAAAGCGTAATCGGTTTTCGAACGCACGTTGCGGCCCCAGGGACACACGACGCTCTGGATAGTGAGCGCAGGACGAATGTGGCAACAAACCACCGGGAGGAAAAAGACCTTGGAACCCAGAAAGTCGCTCGATGCATCAGCTATCGCGATCATGGTCGTCGTCTGCATCATCTGGGGGCTGCAACAGATCGGGCTGAAATACGCCGCCCATGATGCTGCTCCCGTGCTGCAGATCGGTATTCGCTCGGCCATCTCGGCAGTCCTTGTCTGGATCCTGTCCCTCAAGCGTGGCGAGCCGATCGTCTACACAAGTAGGACTGCTGCGGTCGGTTATCTCGCGGGCCTGTTCTTCGCAGTTGAGTTTCTGCTGGTTGGCGAGGCACTGAGACACACGACAGCATCCCACGTCGTTGTCTTCCTCTACACAGCGCCGATCTTTGCTGCGCTTGGTCTGCATATCAGGCTTCCGGCAGAGCGACTGTCGATCTGGCAATGGGTCGGCATCGTCATTGCGGCTCTCGGCACGGCCTACGCGTTTCTCGCGCCCGAGGCGGCGTCAGCATCGGGAAACAGCACATCGGAGATGTTGTTTGGCGATCTGTTGGCACTTGCAGGAGGGGCCGTCTGGGGATCGACCACGGTTCTGATCCGCTCCACGTCGCTCTCGGGTCTCCCGGCAATCCACACTCTGTTCTACCAGTTGGCGGTCACCGGCATCGCACTCATCTTGTATGCGATCATGTCGGGCCAGGGCGGCATTACGCTGACCCTGTCGCTGACGGTCAATCTGTTCGCCCAGTCCGTCATCGTCTCGTTTTTCAGCTACCTGACATGGTTCTGGCTACTGACCCGCTACAAGGCTTCGGAACTTGGTGTATTCTCCTTCATGACGCCGCTTTATGGCGTCGTGTTCGGCGTCCTGCTTCTGGGCGATCTGATCACGCATGAATTCATGGTCGGTGCTCTGGCCGTCATGGTCGGGATCGTTATCGTCAGCGCCTATCCTTCTCTGCGGCAACGTTTCGATCGTCAGACAGCCGCTTAAGGGTGGTCTTTCGAAGCCGGATACGAGGCTGGTGAAGCGCTGACGCATCAGGGTGGAGGCTCGCATGGTCACAGCTGAAGACTTCGAGCGCATGGCGCTTTCACTTCCCGGCACAGAGGCGCGTCCGCACTTCGATCGGACCGCCTACCGTGTGCGGCGAACCTTCGCGACACTCTCGCCTGACCGGCTGACCGCAAACCTCATGTACGGACCAAGCGACCAGAAGCGGTTTTGCGAGGCGCGCCCGGATGCATTCTCTCCCGTTCCCAACAAGTGGGGAGACAAGGGCGCTACCACAGTGATTCTGGCAGCTGTGACCGAGGCCGAGCTCCGCGAAGCCCTTGAAAGAGCATGGGAGGTAAATCAATAATCACATATTGCCATTATTGAAATATTTTATAGTGGAAATAAATGAGACGGTTCCGGGTCCGCGTAACCGCCTTGCCTCGAACTCAATTCGTGGACGAAGATTGGTCATTGTTCGAGAACCTGAACAATCTGTCCGCAATCCATTGGCTAGACGCCATGGCTGAATGCCCTATTTTCTGCCGCAATCAATCGACCTTCTGGAAGTGACCGATATGCCGCAATTGCTGGACGGAAAATGGGTGAACGACGACGTCGCCGCCAACGAGATGAAGAATGGTGCGTTCCACCGCGAGCCGACGCGCTTCCGTGACTGGCTGACGGCGGATGGTGGCCCCGGTCCGGATGGCCAGCCCGGCATCAAGGCCGAGGCCGGCCGGTTCCAGCTCTTCGTCTCCTACCTTTGCCCCTGGGCATCGCGCACGCTGATGATGCGCAAGCTGAAAGGTCTCGAAGATGTGATCAGTGTATCCTATGCGGGGCCGACGATCGGCGAAAACGGCTGGGAATTTGCAGAGCCTCAGGATGCCGGACCGGCTGTCGCGCCGATCCGCTACCAATGGGAACTCTATGTGGCCTCCGACCCGCACTACAGCGGCAAGGTCTCTGTGCCGGTGCTTTGGGACCGCAAGGAAGGACGCATCGTCAACAACGAGTCGGCTGATATCATCCGCATGTTCAATTCTGCCTTCAATGATATCACCGGCAACCGCGCCGATTTCTATCCGGCGGACCTGCGCTCCGAGATCGATCCCTGGAATGCGCTGGTCTACGAGACCGTCAACAACGGCGTCTACCGCGCGGGCTTTGCGCGTACGCAAGAATCCTACGAGACGGCAGTTGGCGATGTATTCTCGACGCTCGACAAGCTCGAAGCACATTTGAGCAAGCATCGCTTTCTCGCCGGTGAATGGCTGACCGAAGCCGATGTCCGCCTGTTCGTTACGCTGGTTCGTTTCGATGCCGCCTATCATGGCGCCTTCAAGTGCAACATTCGCCGCATCGCCGACTATCCGGCGCTCTCCGGCTACCTGCGTGAGATCTATCAGTGGCCGGGCATTGCGGACACGGTGAAGATCGACGCCATCAAGAAGGGCTATTATTCGATCGCCTTCATCAACCCGACAGGCATTGTTCCGGTCGGCCCGGTGCAGGACTTCACGACGCCGCATGCCCGCGAAGGGTTGGCGTCGAAAGGCGTCCGCGTCTGATTGAGCGCTTCTGCATTTCTGTGGACCTCGCAAATGCCTTGATTGGCGGGCAAGCGGGAGACGTCTAAATAGACGGCTCCGATTTGCAAGTGAGAGTTCCATGTCTGCAGAAGCCCGCATCACGCTCATTATCGCTCGTGAAATCAATGCCCGCCCGGAACAGGTTAAGGCGGCCGTCGGCCTTCTCGATGAAGGTGCGACCGTGCCCTTCATCGCACGCTACCGCAAGGAAGTGACCGGCGGGCTCGATGATACGCAGCTGCGCAATCTCTCCGAACGGCTGACCTACCTTCGGGAACTGGAAGCGCGTCGCCAGTCGGTGTTTGAATCCATTTCCTCGCAGGGCAAGATGACGGATGCCATCGCCTCGGCGCTGGCCGAAGCCGCCACCAAGGCGGAACTTGAGGACATCTATCTTCCCTTCAAGCCCAAGCGACGCACCAAGGCAGAGATTGCCCGCGAGCGCGGCCTCGGCCCTCTGGCGGAGGCAATCTGGGCCGACCGCAAGGCCGACCCGCAGGTCCTGGCGAGCGCTTACATCACGGCCGAGGTTCCGGATGTGAAGGCTGCTCTGGATGGTGCGCGCGACATCGTTGCCGAGACCATGAGCGAGAACGCAGCCCTGGTCGGCCGTCTGCGCAACTATATGCGCGAGAACGCCACCATGCGGGCCCGTGTGGTCGAGGGCAAGGAAGAGGCTGGCGCGAAGTTTTCCGATTATTTCGATCATTCTGAACGCTGGGCCAATGTGCCTTCGCACCGCGCTCTTGCCATGCTGCGCGGCTGGAACGAGGAGGTACTGACACTCTCCATCGATGTCGATGCGGATGATCCGTCGCCCATCAAGCCGGCGCATCGCAGCATTGCGGCCGAATTTCAGATTGGCGCTGAGGGCGCGGCCAACAAGTGGCTTATGGACGTTGCCGGCTGGTGCTGGCGCGTCAAGCTCTCGTCGTCGCTGTCGCTCGATCTCATGCGCGAAATCCGCGAGCGCGCCGAGGAAGAGGCGATCCGCGTCTTCGCCCGCAATCTCAAGGATCTGCTGCTCGCCGCGCCCGCAGGTGGCAAGGCGACACTCGGGCTCGACCCAGGCATCCGCACCGGCGTCAAGGTTGCCGCTGTCGATGCAACTGGCAAGGTCCTCGAAACGGCAACGGTCTACCCCTTCCAACCGCGCAACGACATTGCCGGTTCGCTTGCCACGCTCGAGAGCCTCGTGCGCAAGCACAAGATCGAGCTGATTGCCATCGGCAACGGTACGGCGAGCCGCGAGACGGAGAAGCTGGCCGCCGAACTGATCAACCATCTGCCGGCGCCCAAGCCGCAGAAGGTGGTCGTCTCGGAGGCCGGGGCATCTGTCTATTCGGCTTCCGAGACCGCTGCCAAGGAATTCCCCGGACTTGACGTGTCGCTCCGCGGCGCAGTTTCCATTGCCCGGCGTCTGCAGGATCCGCTCGCCGAACTCGTGAAGATCGATCCGAAGTCCATTGGCGTCGGCCAGTATCAGCACGATGTCGATCAGGGCCATCTGGCCCGCTCGCTTGATGCCGTGGTGGAAGATGCGGTGAATGCCGTGGGCGTTGACCTCAACACCGCCTCGGTTCCTCTGCTGGCGCGCGTTTCAGGCCTTGGGCCTTCGATTGCCGAAGCAATCGTGCTCCACCGCAACGAGACCGGCCCGTTCCGGACCCGCAAGGATCTGATGAAGGTCGCGCGCCTTGGCCAGCGCACGTTCGAGCAATGCGCAGGCTTCCTGCGTATACCGGGTGGCGATGAACCGCTCGATGCTTCCTCCGTTCACCCGGAAGCCTATGGCGTTGCAAAGAAGATCGTCGCTGCCTGTGGTCGGGACCTGCGGACGTTGATGGGTGATAGCGCCACCCTGCGAAAGCTTGACGCGAAGGCATTCGTTGATGAGCGGTTTGGTCTTCCGACCGTCAGGGACATTCTGGCCGAGCTCGAGAAGCCCGGCCGCGACCCACGCCCGGAATTCAAGACGGCGACGTTCACCGATGGCGTTGAAGAAATCACCGATCTGAGGCCCGGAATGTTGCTGGAGGGCACGGTGACGAATGTGGCCGCCTTCGGCGCGTTTGTCGATATCGGCGTCCACCAGGACGGTCTGGTGCATGTGTCTCAGCTTGCCGATCGCTTTGTGAAGGACCCAAACGAAGTGGTGAAGGTGGGCGACGTGGTCAAGGTTCGCGTGACCGAGGTCGACGTCAAACGCAAGCGCATCGGGCTGACCATGCGCAAGGATGGCGGCGGGGAGCGTGAGGCCCGGCCGGCAGGGCGCGACGATCGTCAGTCCAAGCCCACCGGCAACCGCCCCATGAGCGCCTCGCCGAAGTCTGACGGGCAGGGCGCACTGGCCGCCAAGCTCGCGGAAGCCATGCGTCGGAAGTAGAACAATTCCCGCAAGACCGGCATCGCTTTCTTTCTTTGCTTAGGTTGCCTTTTACTGACAAACCCCAAACAAAAACACCGCCGGAAATTGCGTTCCGGCGGCGTCTTATAACAGTTACTGAAATCCCGGTTCAATTTTAAGGCTGAACCGTGTCTGAAAAGCCTTTGAATAAGGTGTCCGCGCATCGGCACCAGTAGCGCCAACGCCCCCCGCGGACGCCGATTGGTTTGCCACGAAACCTGCGCCGGGTGTTGGAACATTTTTGGGATGATCCGAGATTGGCATCGCGCTTGGTTAACGGGCGGGCCCCACGCAACGGCGTCAGGCGACCGCCTCTGCAAATGCCGCATCGATCGCCGCCAGCTTGTCTGCCTGGTAGGCGACATATTGCGCGATGAACTCGGGCGACAGCCAAAGCGGGGAGGCGCCGCGCTTGCCCTGCCAGCCGACGCTGCCATCCTTTTCTGCAACTGCCATGGTTCTGGATAGATGGGTTTTCGTGATGCGCAGGGGTTCCGCCAGATCATCGAATGAGGTGATACCCGTGAAATATCGATCCATGCCTTCGGAGACATCTCCGATCGTGCCGATCATGCGATCCATGACAAGCCCGCCGTCGTTCATCCAGGTGAACAACGAAAACGTGCCCTGGGGCCGCACGCTGGACTGCGCGGCCATGACCCCATCGACCACGCGCGGATGCACGGCCGCGAGCAGGCGCGGGTCGGCGTCAAGGCGCGAAGCACGGGTGCCGTGGTCGAAGGCGTCGAGCGTCTGCAGGTGGATCCGCAGCCAGACGCCGATCAGCTTGATCGGCTCCTCGGCCACCAGCAGAGGCCTCATCCTTTTGTCGCCATTCGGCTGTGATGCAGGCTGAACTACGCCGTATTTCATCATTTCGTGGATGAAGGCATGGGCCGTGTTGCGACTGGCGACACCTGTCGCCACGGTTGCCTCTAGAAACTGGTTCAGCAGCAGCAGCCTTTGCGGATGCCGGAACATGATCGCCATGGCGATCTGCGATAGCAGGTAGCGTTGCTGCGTTCCGAATATCCCCGCTATCCGGGGCGCCGCGCTTTCAACCTCGAGAAAGACCAGCGCCTGTTGTTTCAGGATCGGTAGTCTCGATGGATGATTGAAGATGTCTGATCTGTTGAGCATGGACGACTCGGCGGCGAGAGTTGCGCCGTTTCTGCCGCAGCGCCTGTTTTTGAGCAAGTAAACCTTTTGCGAGCAGGTGCCCACTGTTCTTGTCTGCGATAGGCCAGTCATACTTCATTTGAAGGTCCGGGCGCGTCCAATTGTGGCGCAAAACCACTGGAATGTGGCCAAGCTTTATGCTGCATTGCAACGCGGGCGTTGATTCCGCGCCGACGTCTTTAGATCGAGGGGCAGCAGGATGTACCAATACGATTTCGTGGTCGTTGGCAGCGGGCCTGCGGGCCGTCGTGCTGCGATCCAGGCGGCAAAGCTTGAGAAGAAGGTGCTGGTCATCGAGAAGGGTACGCGCGTCGGCGGCGTCTCCGTGCACACAGGCACGATCCCGTCCAAGACGCTCCGCGAAACCGCGCTGAACCTCACCGGCTGGCGCGAACGCGGTTTTTATGGCCGCGCCTATCGCGTCAAGCAGGAAATCGATGCAAACGACCTGCGCCGTCGCCTGCTCATCACGCTCGACCATGAGGTCGAGGTTCTCGAACACCAGTTCGCGCGCAACCGTGTGCAGCAGATCCGTGGCAAGGCACATTTTCTCGATCGCCACACGCTGTCGATCGAGAAAGAGGACGGCGAGGTCATCAAGGTGACGACCCAGTCGGTGCTGCTCGCTGTCGGCACCAAGCCGTTCCGGCCGGACTACATTCCCTTCGATCACGACCGGATCATCGACAGCGATGAAATCCTCGAGATCAAGACGCTTCCCCGCTCCATGATCGTCATCGGCGCTGGGGTCATCGGCGTCGAATACGCCACCATTTTCTCGGCGCTGGATACGGCAGTCACGCTCGTCGAGCCGCGTGACAGCATGCTTGATTTCATCGACAAGGAAATCCTGCAGGACTTCACATATCAGCTGCGCGACCGCAACATGAAGCTGATCTTCGGCCAACCCGTCGATCGCATCGAGAAGGACGCCGGTGGTAAGTGTCGCGTGACGCTGAAGAGCGGGCGTACACTGCAGGCCGACATGGTTCTTTTCGCCGCGGGTCGCATGGGGGCTACTGACACGCTGAACCTCGGCGCGATCGGCATCGAGGCCGACAATCGCGGCCGCATCAAGGTGGCTCCCGAAACCTTCCAGACCGACGTGCCCGGCATCTACGCTGCAGGCGACGTGGTCGGCTTTCCATCGCTTGCCTCGACGTCGATGGAGCAGGGGCGCATCGCCGCCCGCCACGCCGTCGGCGCACCGGCGCAGGAGCCGCCGCAATATTTTCCCTATGGCATCTATGCCGTGCCGGAGATTTCCACCTGCGGCCTGACGGAAGAGGAAGTGCAGGCCCGCAACATCCCTTACGAATGCGGCGTCGCGCATTTTCGCGAAACCTCACGCGGACACATCATGGGCCTCGATACCGGCATGCTCAAGATGATATTCTCGCTGAAGACGCGCAGGCTGCTCGGCGTCCATATCGTAGGCGAGGGCGCAACCGAGCTTGTGCACATCGGCCAGGCCGTTCTCAATCTCAAGGGAACGGTGGAATATTTCGTCGAAAACACGTTCAACTATCCAACACTTGCCGAAGCCTACAAGATCGCGGGTCTGGATGCATGGAACCGTATGGGCGAATTGAAGAAGGCGGAGCCTGCAAGCGCCTGAATAAAGCGGTCTGCTGGTGCGTTTTACCAGCGATCCGGAACGCGTGATGCGCACCGGCCTATGCTACGGAGTGCGTCCATGAACGTCCGATCCCTGACCTTGTTTACCCTCTCGGCCGCCCTTGTGAGTGCAGCAACGGCCGTCCATGCCGAGGAGCCGATCGATATCAACGCATTGTCCAAATCGGACCTCGCGGGCATCCTTGGCACCTACGATATTCAGGACGGTACAGGCAGGAAGCACTGCCGTGTCGTGTTGAAACAGGACTACACCATCGGCGGATATCAGATCGAAGTGGATCCGAAATGCGAGAAGGTCTTCCCCGTCATGGCCGATATATCCGCATGGCGGTTGATGGAGGATTGGGTCATTGTTCTCGCAGATCCGTTGCGGAAAGAGCGAATTCGCTTCTACACGCCCGACAACACCTACGTCGCGGAACCGGAAACCGACGGCATCTCCACCATCGTCAAGCTGACCCGGTAAAGACGTCGCGCTTCATCTCTTTGGACAGCGAGAAGCGGTATCAAAACCGACAGCTTCCCCCCCTTTGCGCGCGCCGCTATAACAACCCGATGGAATGGACAGATGAAGCTGTGATTCTAGGCACGCGCCGCCACGGCGAAAACGCAGTCATTGCGGAAGTGATGACGCGCGCGCGCGGTCGTCATCTGGGTCTTGTGCGCTCGGGTCGTTCGAAGACGATGCAGCCCGTTCTGCAGCCGGGAAATCTGGTGGAAGTGACCTGGCGCGCCCGGCTTGAGGAACATCTGGGGGAGTTTCGCCTCGAGCCTGTGCGCAGCCGCGCTGCAGCGCTGATGGAAAGTGCTGTATCTGTGTACGGCGTGCAGGCCATGGCGGCGCTTCTGCGGCTGCTGCCCGAGCGTGATCCGCATCCCCATCTTTTCGATACGCTGAACATCATTCTCGATCATTTCGACAACGCGCGCGATGCCTGCGAACTCTATATCCGTTTCGAGATCGCCATGCTCAACGATCTCGGCTTCGGACTGGATCTGACCGAGTGCGCAGCAACGGGCATGCGCACGGATCTGGCCTATGTTTCGCCGCGCTCGGGCAGGGCGGTCAGCCGCGATGCAGGTAAACCGTGGGCCGAAAAGATGCTGCGTCTGCCGCCATTCCTCAACGAAGACCAGCGCAAGGCCGCCACGCCCGAAGCGCTTATCGATGCGTTTCACCTGACTGGCTATTTCCTCGATCGCCATGTCTACGAACCGCGCGGTATCAAAATGGCCGAGGCGAGGGAAGGCTTGCGTGACGCTGTGCTGAAGGCGGTGCGTGCCCACGAAGCCGCAATATCGGCGTAAGCCTCTGAAATCCCGTTGGGCTTCGCGCCGAAGCTCTTTCTGCTGCGAACTTGATAGGCTAAGAGTGGCGTGCACCTTTGCATCAGACCTCTAGGTGCGGGCCGAGTTCCGGAGGACCTATGTACGAATTGCTCCCGTTGGTACTGGCGATCGCCGCGCTCGTCATGCTGCGTCGCGCTGAGACCCGCATCAGCAAGCTCGAAGATCAGGTCAAGGCTTTGCAGCAACGTCCGGCGGCACCCATGGCAGCAGCCGCGCTTGCCAGCGAGGAACACGCGCCAGCCAGCGCGGATGTGGAGCCCGGTCCCGTTGCGGCGGCAAAGGTCGAGCCGGAACCGGTGGAAGACGAAATCGCGGAGCCCGTCGCCGCGCGTGTTGAGCCTACCCCGGCACCCGTTACGGAAACCGTCGCAGCGCCCGAAAAAACCGCGCGTCCGGCGCGTTCGCTGGAAAGCACTATCGGTGCGCGCTGGCCTGTCTGGGTTGGTGGTCTTGCGCTGGCGCTCGGCGGCATTTTCATGGTCAAATATTCGATCGAAAACGGCCTGATCAGTCCCGGCGTGCGCCTGCTCATGGCTGCTGCTTTCGGTATGATCCTGGCCGCAGCAGGCGAATGGATCCGCCGTCGCGGGCAGGCCTTCGATCTGCCCGCTCTGCGCCACGCTCTTGTGCCCGGTGTTCTGACGGCGGCGGGTTCGGTCACTCTGTTTGGCGCGATCTATGCGGCCTATGGCTTCTATGGCTATCTCGGTCCGGTGACGGCATTTGCTGCGCTGGCGATCGTCGCCATCGGCACGGTGGCGCTTTCTCTTCTGCACGGGCAGGCGCTGGCGGGGCTCGGCCTGCTTGCCGCCATGATCACGCCCTTCCTCATCGAAACCGAGGCGCCAAGCGCCTGGGGGCTCTTCATTTATCTGACGATTGCCTGGCTCGCCACCATGGCAGCAGCGCGTATTCGCGGCTGGAACATCGTTCCGACACTTGCCAATCTCCTGTTGCTCGTCTGGTATGTTGCCTTCATGGCCAGCGCCCCCGGCCACAGCGTCTGGGCGATGGTGACATCGGTTGTCGTCGTGGTCGCGACTCTTGCAGTCCTTTGGCCTGCCGATGACGGCGAAGGGACCGATGCTGAGCCTGAGACCGCGACATTTGCCGACTGGCGGCGGTCGATCCTCAAGCCTTCTCGTCACGCGACAATCCGCGTGACAGGCGCGCTGGCAGTTCTAGGCGCCGCCGCCGCGCATCTCCTGTTCGGCGATTATGACGGCATTTCGCAGCTGGAACTCGGCCAGTTTGTGATCATGATTGGTGCGCTGGCGCTGGCCGGCGCGTGGCGCCGCTCCGGGATGCTTTACGCGATAGGCTCGCTGGTCGCCATGTCGCTCGGTGTTCTTGATGCCGTGTCTGGCAACATCTTCAATGCGCTCGACCAGCTTGACGGCAGTGGTGCTGCGACGGTGATGGCAGATGCGTCGAGCCTGATACCCGTCGTCCTGGTGTCCAGCTTTGTCTTTGCAGTTATCGGCAACTTTGCCATCCGCAGGCACGCGGCCAGGTCCCCGGCCTATGCAGTGCTCTGGTCTGCACTTGCCTGGATGACGCCGCTTTCCATGCTCCTGTCGAGCTTCCTCTTCCTCGGGAATTACAGTGGCGACATGGTCCACGGCATCGCTGCGATTGCGTTTGCAGCGGCATTTCTTGTCGAAGCGAACTGGCATGGGCGGCGTGCCGAAGCCGGTGGCTACACCGACGTGATCGTTGGCGGTCTCGTCTTTGGGTCCTATTTTTCGGTGGTGCTGGCGCTCCATGCGCTGACCCAGTCGGTCGTTACCACCATTCTCGTCTCGGTGGCAGGCTTCGCCTACCTCATGGGGACGCGCCTGCGTCCCTGGCCGTCATTGATCTGGGTGCTGGGGCTTTCCGGCGTCGTCGTTCTGGCACGCATTGCCTGGCAGCCCACGCTGGTCAGCGATCTTGCGCTGTCCAGAACGCCGTTCTTCAACCAGTTGCTGCCGGGTTATGGCATCCCTGCTATTCTGACCGGGCTCGGCGCCTACATGGTGCGAAACGGCCCGTCACCCCGCGCGCGCAATTTCCTTGAGGCGCTTGCGAGCCTTCTTGGCCTGATGACGGTGGCGGTGCTCGTCCGACATGCCATGAATGGCGGCGTTCTCAGCGGCAATGCTCCGTCGCTTGGCGAACAGTCAATCTACACGCTGATCTCGGTCGGCGGATCGGCGGTGCTGATGACGCTCGACATGAAAAGCCCGTCGCCGGTTCTGCGCTGGGGTTCGATGATCATCGGAACGATTTCGCTCCTCTCGGCCCTTTCGGCGCATGTCTTCGCGCTCAATCCCTTCTTCTCGGGAGAGTTGACCGGCAACACGCCGATCTTCAATCTTCTGCTGCTCGGCTACTTTCTACCTGCGCTCGGCTTCTATGGTCTTGCCTGGTATGCCCGTGGCAAGCGGCCGGTTCCCTATGTCATCGGTCTGGCGGCGTCTGGGGCGCTGATGACATTTCTCTGGGTCACGCTCTCGGTCCGCTGGTTCTGGCAGGGGCAGGGCATTGCCATGTGGAAGGGTTTCCAGCAGGGTGAGATGTACACCTATTCGGTGGTCTGGCTGATCCTTGGTGTCGTGCTTTTGGTCGTCGGCTCGCGCTTCAACGCTCGCAGCCTGCGTCTTTCCTCGGCTCTCATGGTGTTTGCGTCAGTCATCAAGGTTTTCCTCATTGATATGTCTAACCTTGAGGGCATCCTGCGTGCTGCATCCTTTATCGGGCTTGGCGCTGTGCTGATCGGCATCGGCCTGTTTTATCAGCGGGTGCTGCGCCGCGCGGCGGGCGTCGAACCCGCCGAGAATGAAATGCTCTAGCATCCAAGGATATCCCCGTGATTGAACTTGCCCCCGCCTTCAAGCCGCACGAGAGCCTGGCGCGCCAACTGATTCCGTTTGCTTGCGAAACGGACGACGGCTCGCACGATCTCGCCCATATCCTGCGCGTTTTCCGCAACTCCATGCGCATTCACGCTCTGGAAGGTGGCGATGGCGATGTCCTGGCCGCTGCGGTGCTGCTGCATGACTGCGTCGCAGTGGAGAAGAACTCGCCGCTTCGTGCCCAGGCCTCGCGGCTCGCGGCAGAAAAGGCGTCGACGGTTCTCGGCAATATGGGCTGGAGTGGTGCGCGGATCGATGCGGTCGCACATGCCATTCTCACGCATAGCTTTTCCGCCAATATCACCCCGGAAACGCTGGAGGCGAAAATCCTGCAGGACGCCGACAGGCTAGACGCCATCGGTGCGATCGGTGTGGCGCGCTGCTTCTACATCGGCGGCCGAATGAGTTCGGGGCTTTATGATCCCGCAGATCCGGCGTCAGAAAATCGTCCGCTGGATGACAAGCGGTTCGCCATCGACCACTTCCCGGTCAAGCTCTTCAAGCTGGCCGACGGGTTCCAGACGGCAGCGGGGCGCAAGATGGCGGCCGAACGGCACGAGCGACTGGTGGAATTCCGCCGCCAGTTTCTCGAAGAGGTCGCATGACTGTCCTATCAAACCAACAGGACGGCATTCATCACACAGAGGCAGCATTCATGTTTCTTTCGGCATTCACCGCCCCCGGCCAGTTCTATCGCGGCAACCTGCACACCCATTCCGACCGGTCCGACGGCTGCCTGACGCCTGAGGAGGTCTGCCGTCGCTACAAGGCTGAAGGCTACGATTTCATCGCGCTGACCGACCACTTCATCGGCGCGTTCGACTACCCGATCACCGATACGACGCCGTTTCGCGACAATCGCTTCACGACGCTTCTGGGTGCGGAACTGCATTCGGGCGCGATGGAAAACGGCGAACTCTGGCATATCGTCGCCGTGGGTCTGCCGGCAGATTTCGCACGGCCCAACGCGCCGGGTTTCCGCCCGGTTGCCGATCAGGAGACGGGCCCTGAAATTGCCGCCCGTGCCCGCGCCGCTGGCGCCTTTGTCGCAGTCGCCCATCCTCAATGGTCCGGCATGACAGTGGCAGACGCGCGCTCCATCGAGGCCGCCCACGCGGTCGAAATCTACAATCACGGCTGCGCGATGGGATGCGATCGTGGTGACGGTGCTTCCGTGGCCGACCTTCTGCTATCGGAAGGCCGCAAACTGACGCTGATTGCGACCGACGACGCGCATTTCACCGAGCCGGATCATTTCGGTGGCTGGGTCATGGTCAAGGCGGAAGGCAACACGCCGGAACTCATTCTGGAGGCGCTGAAGCGTGGCGACTTCTATTCCACGCAAGGACCGGAAATTCGCGGCGTCGAAGTGACCGAAACGGAGGTCACTGTCAGGTCGTCTGCTGTCGTCAGCGTGATCGTGCAGGGGCACGGCTCGGCCGCCCGCGCCTTCCATGGACACTCGCTGACGGAGGCTCAGGTGCCCACGGCACGTTTCAAGGACTCGCCCTGGATCCGTGTCACCGTCATCGACAAGGCCGGTAACCGCGCCTGGACCAATCCGATCTGGCGCTGAACCCGCTGCCTGATAAACTCTATTGAACCTCTGAAAACCTGGAGCACCCCATGCCGTCGATCGAGAGCCTGCACATCTATCCGGTCAAGAGCATGCGTGGCATTGCCGTGCCCCGCACGATCCTGACCCTATCAGGCCTCCTGGGGGATCGCCGCTTCATGGTCGTGGATCCGTCAGGCCATTTCATTACACAGCGCGAATGTCCGGCACTTGCGAAGATTTCGGCGCTGCCCGATGCCGCAGGGCTGAAGCTCGAGATGGACGAGGATAGCATTATGGTCGTGCCATCTTCGGCAAAACGGCAGAATGTCTCGGTATGGCGTTCCATCGTGAACGCAGCCGTGGCGGACGATGCCGTGAATGCCAGGATTTCGCAGTGGCTCGGAAGGGAAGCCCTGCTTGTCTTTGCCGACACGCAGGCGCGCCGCTTTGCCAATCCGGATTGGGCAGGCAAGGCTGTCCCACTCGGCTTTTCCGACGGCTATCCGGTGCTTGTGACGACCACGGGATCGCTCAAAGCCCTGAATCAATATCTCGAGGAACAGGGCCAAGTCCCTGTTCCGATGGACAGATTTCGTCCCAACATCGTCATCGATCACGATGAGCCATTTGCCGACGATGGCTGGGGTGCGATCGAGATAAACGGGGTCCGGCTCGATCTGGTCAAGCCCTGCGAGCGCTGCGTGATCACTACGCAGGACCAGATGACGGGTGAACAGGGGCTGGGCGACCCGATGCCTGCTATGCGTCACCTGCATTTCTCGACCGACAGACGGGCGCCGGGCCCTATCTTCGGCTGGAACGCCGTTCCGCGCGGGCAGGTCGAGCTTTCGAAGGGCGACGCCGTGCGCATCGTTGAAAACCGCAAGGAAGCGTGGCCGTTCAAGGTCCGCTGATTCTGAATTTTTCCAAAATCCCTGGAACCTGTGTGGTCGCGGCGCGTTCATTGGAAGTGGCTGCGGTGCCGGGCGTTCGTCGTGTTGCATCTGCTAAATCGAGTGTGCGGCGCAAAAAGCGAAATACGACGATTTTGAGATTCAGATTTTAACCTTTGTGACATGCCGGATTAATTTTGCCGCAAAATTATAAAAATAAATTCATGAAAAAAAATTATTCCAAAAATATCAGATGGGGCGTTGACGAAATCAGGGTCGACACCTACTTAATGAGCACACAACGGAAGGCAGGCCGAGGAAGGCTTGCAGCCGTTGGTATGATGCACTGGCCGTTGGGGCCAGTGAGCCGGATGGAGGAAACTACGTGTTCGAACAAACTGTTCTTCATGCCCTTTCCTGGCGTTTTTCCCGCGTTGCTGTGATCTCTGGCATTCCCTGTCGCCAGCTTTGCCGAATGTGAACCGGGTCCCCCGTTTCCAACCTATTCGCAATTCAAAACGTATTGAGATCAAGCGGACATGTTCCGCGGGAGTTGTTCATGAACAAGCAGGTCATTGAGCATGCCGGTATTCCGGTCGGAATCGTGATTCCGGATGGTGATGCCATGAAGTTCATCGCCGTGAAGTTTCCGGTGATTGAACTGGACGGTGCACGTTATCGTGACGCCGAAGAAGCAAAGATTGCCATACGCCGCCATATTGAGAAGCGGCCGGAAGCCATGGTCTGATGCGCGAGGCTTCGCGCGTCAGGATCAAAACACCGGAGAAGTCGGTTGCCATTATTCAGCGCTGCGCGTTCGATTGCATGATGCGGCGCTGAATCATTTTGTAATTTGGCGACGCTTGAATTCTGTCATCAAACTGCATAAGTCTTTTGTACCGGCAGCAGCCGGTTTTCTTATGAACCATTTATACTCAATGTGAGCATAAATGGTTAGTCTGGTGAGGAGACCCGGACCATGGACATGGCAACCCCTTCCGATGCAGCCGTTACGCCGACCAATGCAGCCGTTACGCCGACCAATGCAGCCGATCGCTTCGGCGTTCTCGATATGCCGGATCTCACCTTCACCCCGGAGATCGCGCGCGAAACCGCGCATCTCTATGAGCGTGTGAAGGATTTCATTCCAGCCATCGAATGGCCGGTCTACGCGCCCTATGTGCATGCCATCAACAGGCTGAAGAAGGAGCGTAACGCCGTCATTCTGGCCCATAACTACCAGACGCCGGACATCTTCCATTGCGTTGCCGATATTGTGGGTGACAGCCTGCAGCTGGCGCGCGATGCGACGCGTGTCGATGCCGAGGTCATCGTGCAATGTGGCGTGCACTTCATGGCCGAGACATCCAAGCTTCTCAATCCTGAAAAGACCGTGCTGATCCCCGACGTGCGGGCCGGCTGTTCGCTGTCGGAGTCGCTGACCGGCGCGGATGTCCGGTTGCTGAAGCAGCGCTATCCCGGTGTCCCGGTCGTCACCTACGTCAACACATCCGCCGACGTGAAGGCTGAAACCGATATCTGCTGCACCTCGGCCAATGCAGTGCAGGTGGTCGAAAGCCTCGACAGCGACACGGTGCTCTGCATTCCGGACGAATATCTGGCGCTGAATGTCGCCAAACAGACCAACAAGCGCATCCTGACCTGGAAGGGTCATTGCGAAGTCCATGAACGCTTCACCGCGCAAGAGCTTCTGGAATACAAGAAGGCCGATCCCTCGATCGAGATCATCGGCCATCCCGAATGCCATCGGGATGTGATTGCGGTTTGCGACTTCTCCGGCTCGACCTCGGGTATGATCGACTATGTGAAAACGAAGCGGCCGAACCGCGTGCTGCTGGTCACGGAATGCTCGATGGCCTCGAACATCCAGGCGGAAACGCCCGGCATCGACTTCATCAAACCCTGCAATCTCTGCCCGCACATGAAGCGCATCACACTGCCGAAGATCCTCGGAAGCCTCGTCTACATGACGCATGAGGTGACGGTCGATCCCGCGATCGCTGGCCGTGCGCGGCGTGCCGTGGAGCGCATGATCAACCTAAACGCTGCGACCCGTCCGCAATAGACGCAGCAGTGCTTCGTTCAGGAAGGGTTGGGAGGATCAGAAGGTGACGACCAGGCTTGAAAGCATGCGGCCGCAAAGCTGGCAGGGTATCGACGATGTGGTCATCATCGGCGGTGGCCTTGCCGGGCTCTTCTGCGCGCTGAAGCTCAGTCCGCGCCCGGTTACGGTGCTGGCAGCCGCCCCCATCGGGCAGGGTGCGTCCTCCGCCTGGGCGCAGGGCGGCATTGCCGCAGCCATGAGCGAAGGCGATACGGCCGACAAGCATCTCGCGGATACGATTGTCGCCGGTGCGGGGATCGTGGACGAAAAGATCGCCCATCTCATGGTATCCGAGGGGCCGGAGCGTATTCGTGATCTGCTCGCCTTCGGCGTTCCGTTCGACCGTGATCTGGAAGGACGGCTGCTTTTGTCTCGGGAGGCCGCCCATTCCGAACGCCGCATCGTGCGGGTGAAGGGTGACACTGCAGGCCGGGCCATCATGGAGGCGCTGGTTGCCGCTGTCCGCAAAACCCCGTCGATCCGCGTTCTCGAAGGCTATGTGGTCGAGGAATTGATTCGCGAGGGCCGCTTCGTGTCTGGCGTCATTGCGCGACCCGATGCCGGTCAGTCGAAGGCGCGCATCGAACTCAAGTCGCGCTCCGTCGTTCTCGCCACCGGCGGCATCGGTCACCTCTATGCGGTCACCACCAATCCGGCAGAGGCACGGGGCGGTGGCCTTGGCATGGCGGCGCGCGCGGGTGCTGCAATCGCCGATCCGGAATTCGTGCAATACCATCCCACAGCGCTCGATGTCGGGCGTGATCCGGCACCGCTGGCAACCGAGGCGCTGCGCGGCGATGGCGCATGGCTCATCAATGCAAGCGGCCATCGTTTCATGACCGATCTGCATCCCGATGCCGAACTCGCACCGCGCGATATCGTTGCGCGTGGTGTATTTGCCGAAGTGATGGCCGGGCGCGGCGCATTTCTCGATTGCCGCAAGGCCGTCGGCAGCCATTTTCCCGAGCTTTTCCCGACGGTCCATGCTGCATGCATCGCGGCCGGGATCGATCCGGTAATGCAGCCCATTCCCGTCGTCCCAGCAGTTCACTACCATATGGGCGGCGTGCTGGTGGATGCGAACGGCCGCACTTCCGTCGATGGCCTTTGGGCTGCGGGCGAGGTGACGTCGACCGGCGTTCACGGAGCGAACCGCCTTGCCTCCAACTCGCTGCTGGAGGCGGTCGTCTTTGCCGCACGCATCGCCGAGGACATCAAGGGGCTCTATCCCGATACGCCACCGCATGACTGGGGCCGCGATGCCGGCGAGAACGATGAACTGGTGACCATCGAGGACAGCCCACAGCTTGCCGAGCTGCGCCGCCTGATGAGTGCGCATGCCGGTGTCATTCGCGACAGGGAGGGGCTCGAGACCCTGATGCGCGCCATCAAGCGACTGGAGCGCGAGAACACCCGCATTCGCTTCCACAACATCACCGCCGCCGCCAAGTTGATCGCCGCCGGTGCCTATCTGCGCGAAGAAAGCCGGGGCGGCCACTTCCGCTCCGATTTTCCGAAGAGCGCAGATGCCTGGAAGCATCGTACATTCCTGACGCTCGATCAGGCGGAAGCCGTGGTCACGCGCTTTGCAGAATAACGAGGACGACCTGATATGACCGCAGTGCTGCCGCCATCCTTACCCCACCTTATGGTAGAAGACGCAGTCCGTGCCGCACTTCTGGAGGATCTCGGCCGGGCCGGAGACATCACCAGCCAGGCGACGATTGCCCCGCATCTGACCGCAACCTGCGTGATGAACGCGCGCGAAGAGGGCGTTGTGGCCGGTATGCCGCTGGCACAAACGGCCTTCCGGTTGATCGACCCCGGCATCGCCTTCGAGCCAATGGTGAGCGATGGCGATCGCCTGAAACCCGGCATGGCGCTGGCGCGGATTTCCGGCCCCGCTCGGAATGTGCTTTCGGCCGAGCGCGTCGCGCTGAACTTCCTCATGCACCTCTCGGGTGTCGCGACCTACACGGCGAAGTTTGCAGCCGAGATCGCACACACACGGGCGCGGATCACTTGCACACGCAAGACGCTGCCGGGACTGAGAGCGCTGGAAAAATATGCCGTGCGACTGGGTGGTGGCTCATCCCATCGCTACGGGCTCGATGACGCGATCCTCATCAAGGACAACCACATCGCCGTTTGCGGCGGTGTTGCGCAGGCGATTGCCGCCGCGCGCGCTTACGCTGGCCATCTCGTCAAGGTCGAGGTTGAGGTGGATACGCTAGAGCAGCTGACAGAGGCATTGGCCGCAGGGCCCGATGTCGTTCTGCTCGACAATATGGGGCCCGAGACGCTCGCGCGCGCCGTCGCCATGAACCTCGCCCATTCCGGCCTCTCGCCCGACGCCTATGCGTCTTCAAAGACGCGGGTGCAGCTGGAAGCCTCCGGGAATGTCAATTTTTCAACGGTCCGCGCTATCGCCGAATCCGGTGTCGACTTCATCTCGACGTCGAAGATCACCATGGCCGCGCCGACGCTCGATATTGGTCTCGATATCGAGATTGGATAGTGGGGTTACCGTCCGCCGACCTTGAGGCCAGGTGCCGGGCGTTCATCAAGGATCTGGCGGCGGAAGCGGAAGAGTGCCGCCGGTCGGCCCGACGCACGCGCGATGGTTTCGCCGGTCGGCTCGACGAGTTCTGCGCCTTCGACAAGGCGACGGAAGTTCTGCTTGTGGAGGTGACGGCCGGAAATCGCTTCGACGGTCGTTTGCAACTCGGTGAGCGTGAACTCACCGGGCATCAGCTCGAACACGACAGGGCGGTATTTGATCTTGCCACGCAGGCGCGCCAGCGCCGTCGCCATGATGCGCCGATGGTCGAACCGCATAGGCTGGCCAAGCTGGATCTCCGTCAGTGTTCCTGCCGCATTGCCATCCTCGATCGCCTCTTCAATCAGCCCCGCCTCGTAAAGAAGCTCATAGCGTTCGAGAACGCGCTCCTCGTCAAAAGGAAAGTCATCGAGCCCGAAAGCAAGGCGAAGGCGCGTGCGCCGCGATTGGGATTTGCCGTAGGGCGATGCGGGTTCCGGCAGTGCGGCCCATGAGGTGAGCGCGGGCAGGATTGCCTTGTCGAGGATTGCCGGACGCCCGTCGCGCCAGTCTTCCCACGGCAGATAGGCATACCAGTCGCGCCAGCGCGCCCCGGCATTGCGCAGGCGGTCTTCTGAAGACTTCTCGGCCCGCGTGAGCGCCAGATAGCCGACCGAAATCATGTGCGGGCCTTCTTCCCCTGGATGCCGCTGGCGGCCGCGATCACCGAAGGTGTAGAGCTGCTCGACATAGCCGATTTTCAGCGCCGTCTGCACTTCCACGCTGTCGCGGAGCGATGCCTCCATCGTGCGATGGCGGGAAGGATCGAAGGGGCCGAAGGGCAGGCCGTCGCGCATCCGCTCGCGTTCGGACGTCACGGTCAGGATCAGCGGCATCGCACCGTTAACGGCGACCACGGCGGCATTGAGTCCGACCTCGATCTGCGGATCGCTCGCCATCTACGGCTCTCCAAAAACGAGCGAAAACGGTGCCTCGCCCGAATAGTCCGCGCCCCGCCCGATGGCCTTGACGGCCGCGATCAATGCGCCGCGACGTTCGAGCATCTGGTCGGCGATTTCAATCAGGGCGAGGTTGGGGCTTGCCTGCGGCGAAGCCTCCCGAAGCATGTTGGCAAGTGCTGCGTCTTCAAGGTCAGGCCGCACGGCAAGTGCTGCGATCAGCGCGGCGGCGGGCGAACGTGACACGCCGAACCAGCAATGCACCAGCAGCGGACGGGTTTGGTCCCATTCCCGCGCGAACGCGATGACACGGGCGACATGGGCCTCCTGCGGATGCGTCAGGCCGTCTTCGGCCGCAACGATATCGTTGACGGCGAGATTGAGGTGGCGTGCCGGATCGATGACGCCGGGCCGATGAAACCTCTGGTCCTTCGACAACAGCGAAATCATTTCTCGTGCCTTGAGCCTTGCAGCCACTTCCGCGATTTTGGACAGGGGGGAAACCGCGATGACCGGCATGTTACTTCGCCCGCATAGCCTGGATAGCCTCAAACCGCGCTGCAAACAGCGCCTGCGCGTCGATCGCCGGAAGGGGATCGATCAGCAGCATGTCGGCCGTGATGCCGCGTGGCTGGCCGAAGAACTTGCGCGCCTCGTCATGTGTGAAGCCGGCAAGCAGCGTTGCCTCGAAATAGGCGCTGACCGTATCCGCCTTCTTGATCGCAGCCTTGAGTTCGCGCGAAGGCGAAACCGGCAGGCCAAAGGCCATGTGGATTGCGCCTTCCAGCCGTTTTTCCACCGCCTTGTATCCGCCGCCCACCACCGCCTTGAAGGGCGAAATCATGTCGCCGATGACATATTCAGGCGCATCATGCAGCAGCGCCATCAGGAGATCGTCGGCGCTGGCCTTGCTGTTCTGTCGGTGGAAGATCGCCTCGACGCAGAGCGAATGCTGGGCGACCGAATAGGCATGCTCGCCCCGCGTCTGGCCGTTCCAGCGCGCCATGCGGGCAAGCCCATGAGCAATGTCGGCGAGTTCGACATCCAGCGGCGATGGATCGAGAAGATCAAGCCGCCGACCTGAAAGCATGCGTTGCCAGGCGCGGATTTCCGTCGCGGCCACCGCTATTCCTCACTTGAGTTGACGGGAAATTCGATGCCACTCCAGGACGGCAGCTCGACCCGTACCTGAAGGTCGCCGGCCATCACCACGTCGCCCGCAGCCATGGCCGCGCCGATACGGTCGATGCGGGCAATCGCCAGACCACGCATCCAGCTGACGGTGCCGAGCGTTCCACAAACCTTGCCGCCCGCGACAATCTCGGTGCCGGAAGGGGGAAGGGGCAGGTCTGCTGAAACGAGAACCACGCGCCGCCGCGCTGTCGAACGGTGCTGCATGCGTGACACCACTTCCTGACCGACGTAGCAGCCCTTCTTGAAGGACACACCGGCGGTCCGCTCCAGCATGATGTCATGTGGAAATGCATCGCCCAGCGTAAAATCGAACCCGGCTTCGGCAATGCCAACCTCGGCGCGGAGCGCGTCATAGGCATCGCGTTCGCCCGCGCCGCCCGGTTTGCGATAAAGCGCAATCCCCGCCTTCTCGAAGCGCAGATCGGCAACCGCACCTTCAGCCTGCGCCGCTGACACAGTCGTGCCTCCCACCTCTGGAGTGCCGATATCCACCTTCGCCCGCAGGCGATACATGGTCAGCCGCTTCACGAACGCATCCGCCTGTGCGGTTTCGATCTCGATTGAGAAACCGTCACCTTCACGCGAAATCATGAAGAAGAACATGATCTTGCCTTGCGGGGTCAGCAATGCGCCCGGTGCGGCCTTGCCGACTTCCAGGTTCTCGAGATCGGCGGTGATGAGGTTCTGCAGAAAATCTTCCGCATCCGGACCGCCAATCGCGATCCGGCTCATATCGGCAAGAAAGGCCGCGTCCATCTCAATTGCCCGAGAGGAAGAACTTCCAGTGGCCGTCCGGCGTAATGCCGACGCGGTAGAAATTGTAGCTGCCATATTCCTGCATGTCGGCGAAGTCGCCTGCAGTCACGAGGCGCATCAGATCCACCTTTTCAGACGGCGTCAGCTTGTCGAGCTGCTTTGCCGTGAAATAGGGCCAGACATACATTTCGTCCTTCGTGCCAGCGCCAACATGGGCGTAGCCTGAAGAAAGCACATCCATCATGATCGACAGGATTTCCAGCCCGTCGCCATCGCCGGACATATCGTGCAGCGCTGCCACGAGATCGGTGTTGGTGTTGTCGGGACCCATGTCGGTCGGACCCGCCTTCAGCAATTCGGCGACCTTGTTGACGTCACCGGCGGAAGCGGCATCGATGATGGCCTTGCGCATCTTCTGCACGGCTTCCGGAGCCTTGGTGATGTCGAACACCACTTCAGACTGCTTCCCGTCCGCAGGCGCGGAGGCAGCCGGCGTGCTAGCCGCGGGCGCCGCATCCGGTGCGGCAGGCGCTGCCGGTGCAGCAGGCGCATTCGCAGCTGGAGCCGCAGGTGCGGTTGCCGCAGGCTGATCGCCGTTTGCAGCAAGCTCGACACCCGTCGTTGCGGGCTTCACCATCGCCGCGGCGTTATTGGCCGAATAGGCCATGACCGGCAGGACAACGGCAGCTGACAGGAGAGTGTTAAGAACACGGAACAATGACTTGCGTCCGGTTGCGATCTGCATGAATTTCAGTCCTGTATTAAAATCTTCGGTAATGACTTACTGGAGAATACGCTCCGGGGAAAACTCGCCGGCAAGCATGCGCTCGCGCAGGTTTTCCAGCATTTCTTCGGCACCGCGCTCTCCATGAATGCGGATTGTTTCGCGCATGGCAAGCGCTATGGCCGCATCGGCGATGATTTCCGGCTCAATGCCATCTGCCATACCGTCAGCCCAAGCCTCGTTCTGGTACTCGAGCGCGGCCTGCATTTTCTCATGGACGATCATGTCGTCAAGTTCGCTGAGGCTTTGTTCCATTTCGCATTCCCTGGCGATAGTGAAATTCTTACCGCTCTGTTAACGACCTTAGCAGCCTTTTTCCAAAACGACACGGCCCGGTGTGAAAAGAGGTGAATAATTTGTTAATTTCCAAAGCGGGCAGTAATTTCCGTCGCCAGTGTTGCACCGGCGATACGATATTTGTCAGCAGTGGCGCGCAGTTGCGGGCTGCAGGTGGTCTGTATTGCCCCGAAAGTCCGGTAGCCGCGATTGAATGCTGCCGTTAGTCTCGCCTTGCGCTCTGGCTCGTCTTTGGCTTCGGTGTCGATCAACTGCGAAATCATCGATTTCCACTGCGGCTCTTGCTGCGCACCGCAAAGATTGCGGATGAAATCCAGGCTTCCCATGATTTCCGCAAGCTCAGACAGCTTGTCGTCGTAAGGTGCCGGCTTTGCCGGTGCGGCAGGCGGCGCCTGCGGCACATCGATCACCACCTTGCGGTCGCTCGTTCCGGCAGCATGCAACGCCAAAGGCGCCAGCAATGCGCCAGCGCCGAGTGCAACGCGCAGGAGAGGTGCGACAGGCAGCTTCATGGCTTCCTTAGAAACGCGAATCGCCCCGCGGATCAAGTTAATTCTGGGTCACGCGATGCTTTGTAACGAAGTGCTGCCGGATGCGTCGCCCGCTTCAAGCAGAAGCACGCATTCCAGCACGCTTTCGGGAACGGGCAGGGCGGCGATTTCCGCTGCATTGTACCACCCGGCGTCCGCCGCATCGTCGGCAGCGGCCATTTTTGTCACCTCATGACAATCGACAAGAAAGACACTCAGCGCATAACCGCCGCCGGTTCGCCCCGGCAGATCGTATTGCGCAAAAAGGCGCGGATTTTGACCCATGAGGCCGGTTTCTTCCTGAAGTTCGCGAAGGGCCGTTGCCGCAGGTGTTTCCCCCGGCTCGCCCCGCCCGCCGGGAAAGGCATACATGTCCGCTGAGGGGGGATTGGCACGGCGCACCAGAAGATAGCGGCCCTGATGAACGACGATGGCCGAAGAGGCCGGTTTCAATGCGTTGGACATGAACCCATTATTGACCTCTAGTGGAGTGAAATGGCAAGTAGCTTCCATGTGCGGACGCTATGCCCTGACAGTCACGGCCGAAGAGGTGCTGGAATTTCTCTCGCTTGTCATGGTCGAGGACTTTCCGGCACGGTTTAACATTGCCCCCACCCAGCCAATCCTCGTGGTGATCGAGGGTGAGGGCGGCGAACCCGGCTCTAACCTGCCGAAACGCCGCGCAATGCTGGCCCGCTGGGGTCTTATGCCCGGTTGGGTGAAAGATCCGGCAGGCTTTCCGCTGCTGATCAACGCGCGGTCGGAAACGGCAATCGGCAAGGCCTCGTTCCGTGCGGCGATGCGCCACCGCCGCATTCTGGTTCCGGCCTCCGGCTTCTACGAATGGCACCGCCCGCCCAAGGGCTCAAAGGAGAAGAGCCAGGCCTATTGGGTGCGGCCGAAGCATGGGAAATTGGTTGCTTTCGCCGGGCTGATGGAAACCTGGTCGTCGGCCGATGGCTCGGAAGTCGATACAGCAGCGATCCTGACCGTCGAGGCGACGCCCTCGTTCGCGCGCATTCATGACCGCATGCCGGTTGTGATCGAACCGCAGGATTTTGCCCGCTGGCTGGATTGCAAGACGCAGGAGCCGCGCGACGTGGAGGACCTGATGGTCACGCCGCCGGAGGACATGTTCGAGGTTATCCCCGTCTCTGACCTGGTCAATAAGGTCGCCAATGTCGGTCCGAACGTGCAGGCGAGGGTGGAGCTCAGCGAATCAGCCAAGGTTGCCCCACCCCGGCGCAGCGCAGCCGAACGCCCCAAAAAGAAAGCCGCCGGGGATACCGGCGGCGGACAGATGGACCTGTTCTAACGCATTCCGTTTCGGAATGCTGCTTCGGGAGAAATCGCTTTCCCCCTTTGCGTCAGGCGATCTTTTCTTCAATCTTTACAAGCTTGTCTTCCGGCTTTTTCCGGTCGTTGGCGCACATCAGCGCCGCCGCCAGAACGGCCTTGAGGCCGACGGGCTTGTACTGGTCTTCCAGCTTGATCTTGTTGGTGCTCGCGGCCTGTTCAGCCATGGTCGTTTCCTCTTGCCTGTCGGCGTATTGTTTTTTTGTCGTGCGCCCTCTCGCCGCAAAATACGGCGGAAAGACGGCAGGTATTCTACGTCAGTTTTGACTTAAGTAAACTGACCGAGATCAATGCTACAATTCGATCCCGGCGGCAGCTTGACGGAATGAAGGCAAGCGGCAATAACAGGCGCCATGAAAACGGTTCGCTGCATCATTTGCGGAAAGATTACTGACTAGCGCCTCGCTGGTCCGGCCGTTTTCGTCTCTCGAAACAAAAGAGCTCAAAACGCCCGGTCCAACGGGTGAATATGCAATTTTGCCTTTTGGGAGAGGGACATGGCGGATACGCCGACCTTGAAATTCTACAATACCTTGTCGCGCGAGAAGCAGGTCTTCGAGCCGATCGATGAGAAGAACGTTCGCCTCTATGTCTGCGGGCCGACGGTTTACGACTACGCCCATATCGGCAATGCACGTCCCGCCATCGTCTTCGACGTGCTCTACCGACTGCTGCGCCATGTCTATGGCGGGGATCATGTCACCTATGTCCGCAACATCACCGACGTCGATGACAAGATCAACGCCCGCGCCCTCCGAGACTTCCCGGAATTGGCGCTGAACGATGCGATTCGCCGGGTCACCGAAAAAACCGAGACACAGTATGTTTCGGATGTCGCGACACTCGGTTGCCTCCCGCCAACCGTTCAGCCGCGCGCGACCGAAAACATCGCGGGCATGATTGCGATCGCGCAGAGCCTTCTCGATCGCGGCCATGCCTATGTGGCGACCGGTTCCGAGGGCAGGGAGGTTCTTTTCTCCGTGCCGTCGATGGAAAACTATGGCGAGCTTTCCAAGCGCAGGCTGGAAGACCAGCAGGCCGGTGCGCGTATCGCCGTCGAGGCCCACAAGAAGAGCCCCGCCGATTTCGTCCTGTGGAAGGAAAGCGCTGCCGACCAGCCGGGTTGGGATGCGACGTTTACCGTGGACGGGAAGGCCATCTCGATCTTCGGCCGTCCGGGCTGGCATATCGAGTGCTCGGCCATGTCCGATCGCTTCCTGTGGGAGGAGATCAAGGATAGCCTTTCACCCAAGGCGAAGAAGCGACCGCATCAGTTCGACATCCATGGTGGCGGGCTGGACCTCATCTTCCCGCACCATGAGAACGAGATTGCCCAGTCCTGCTGCGCGTTCGAGACGGGCGTGATGGCAAATGTCTGGATGCACAATGGCTTCCTGCAGGTCGAGGGCAAGAAGATGTCCAAGTCCGAGGGCAACTTCGTCACCATCAACGAACTCCTGGAAACGGAAAAGTTCGGTGGCCGGAGGTGGCCGGGCGAGGTGCTGCGCCTCGCCATGCTGATGACGCATTATCGCGAGCCGATCGACTTCAGCGTGAAAAGGTTGGAGGAGGCCGAAAGCCTGCTGAAGAAGTGGCCGGCCGGCGAAGAGCCTTCGGGAGACGTTCACGCGTCTGTACTCGATGCGCTGACCGATGATTTGAACACGGTCGCCGCCATCCAGGCGCTACATGCGCTTGCCACGGCCAATGCGCCTGAGTTTGCGGCGAGCGCTGCCCTGCTGGGCGTTTTGCCCAAGAAGGCAGAGATTTCAAAGGACTTGGCCGAAGGAATTGAATCGATCATTCAGCTTCGGCTGGAGATGCTCAAGGCCAAGAACTTCGCTGAAGCAGACAAGATCCGCAATGATCTTGGCGAAAGGGGCGTGCTCTTGAAGGACGGCAAGGATCCTGCAACCGGAGAACGGGTGACGACATGGGAACTCAAGAGGTAGGCCAGTTTTCTGGCGGATGCCAATGTGGCGCGGTGCGGTTTCGCGCCAGCCATCTCGGCCGTCCGTCGATCTGTCATTGCCGCATGTGCCAGAAGGCCTTCGGCTCGTTCTTTGGAGCGCTGGTGACGGCCGACCAGGCGCATCTCGAGTGGACACGCGGCCAGCCGGCATGGTTCCGCTCGTCGAAGCAGGTGCATCGCGGCTTCTGCTCTCATTGCGGGACCCCGCTCGCCTATCGCCATCCGGGCGGCATTGAGCTTGCGATCGGCGCCTTTGACGAACCGCAGCATTTCGAACCGCAGATCCAGGTCAATCACGACAAGCGCCTGCCCTGGATCGATACGCTGTTCGACAAGCCTCCGTTTGAAAGCCCGGCGATGACCGAGTTCTTTGCCAGTATCGAAAGCTGGCAGCACCCGGATCATGACACGGAGAAATGGCCGGAGGATTGAGGGAGGAAGCCATGTCTGACACCATGTACACAGGCGGGTGCCAGTGCGGCGCGGTGCGGTTCCGCGTCGAGGGCGATCTGAAAGACGCTTCGGTCTGTCATTGCCGTATGTGCCAGAAGGCATTTGGGGGTTTCTACGCGCCGCTGGCTTCGGTCCGAGGATTGAATTTCCGCTGGACGCGCGGCGAGCCCAAACGCTTCCAGTCGTCGAATTTCGTCCAGCGCGGCTTTTGTGCGGAATGTGGAACGCCGCTTACCTACGAGGCACCCGATGGCATGGCCGTCGCCATCGGCGCCTTCGATGAGCCGCAGCGCATCGCGCCCACCCTGCAATACGGGACCGAAGCCAAGCTCCCGTACGCAGATCATATACCCGAGTTGCCTGGCCACCCGACGGAGGATGATCTGGAAGCTGCGCCATTTTTGGTGGACATCATCTCCTATCAGCATCCGGATCACGATACGGAGCATTGGCCGGAGGCGCATGCATGAGCCTTTCCGGTGGTTGCCAATGCGGACACGTTCGCTACCGCATCGCGGGTGCGCTGGAAGGCGCGCATCTCTGTCATTGCCGCATGTGCCAGAAGGCCGCCGGCAACTATTTCATGCCGCTGGCAAGCGCGAGGGAGACAGAGTTCAGCGTGACACGGGGCGAGCCTGGCTGGTTCCAGTCGTCCGGACCTGTTCGGCGCGGCTTCTGCAGCCGCTGCGGCACACCGCTTTTCTTCAAGACGGTCGGCTCTGAAACGATAGCTGTCACGTTGGGGTCGCTTGACGATCCTTCTGCGATCGAGCCGGAGAGCAATGATGGCGTGGAATCGCGCGTTGCCTTCTTTGCCGCGCTCGCGGACAAGCCAGGAAGGCTAAGCGCACGGCCTGATTTGAAGGATGGGCTTGAAGCCATCCGCCTGACCAATCACCAGCATCCCGACCACGATACGGATCGTTGGCCGGAGGGGACAATCGAATGACCACTCTGCGCAGCTACTATCCCGAAATTACCCCTTACGAGACCGGGTTTCTCGACACCGGCGATGGTCACCGCGTCTATTGGGAGCGCGTTGGCACCAAGGGCGCCAAGCCGGCGGTCTTCCTGCATGGCGGACCGGGTGGGGGATGCTCGCCGAGCCACCGGCGGTTTTTCGATCCGGCGCTTTATGATGTGCTTCTCTTCGATCAGCGCGGTTGCGGGCGTTCGACCCCGCATGCGAGCCTTGATAACAACACGACCTGGCATCTGGTTGCCGATATCGAGCGGCTGCGCACCGAGATCATGGGCGTCGACAAGTGGCTGGTCTTTGGCGGGTCATGGGGCTCCACACTGGCGCTGGCCTATTCGGAAACGCATCCCGAACATGTCAGCGAACTCGTCGTTCGCGGCGTGTACACGGTGACGAAAGCAGAGCTGGACTGGTATTACCAGTTCGGGGTCTCGGAAATGTTCCCCGACAAGTGGGAAGGCTTCATCGCCCCCATCCCGGAAGCCGAGCGCGGCGATCTGGTCGCCGCCTATCGCAAGCGCCTCACCGGCCATGACGAGGCCGAAAAGCTCGCCTGCGCGCGAGCCTGGTCGACGTGGGAAGGCCAGACGATCACACTGCTGCCCGACCGCGAACTGGTCGCTGGCTTTGATGACGGGCATTTCGCGCTTGCCTTCGCCCGCATTGAAAACCACTTCTTCACGCACCACTGCTGGCTGGACGAAGGACAATTGCAGCGCGACGCCGGACGCCTTGCGGATATTCCCGGTGCTATTGTTCATGGCCGCTACGACATGCCGTGCCCGCTGAAATATGCGTGGAATCTCCACAAGGCTTGGCCGCGGGCGGATTTTCACATCGTGGAGGGTGCTGGCCATGCCGCATCCGAGCCCGGCATCGTCGATCGGCTGGTGCGCGCTACTGACAAGTTTGCAGGAAAAGAGTAAGGAGCCCGAAATTTCGGGACAATGACAATGGCAAAAGAACGCATCTACCTCTTCGACACGACCCTTCGCGACGGGCAGCAGACGCCCGGCGTGGACTTCTCCGTCGATGACAAGATTGCCATTGCCAACATGCTCGACGCCTTCGGCATGGACTATGTCGAGGGCGGATATCCGGGCGCCAATCCGACCGATACGGCATTCTTCCAGAAGAAGCGCACCGGCCGCGCCGGTTTCGTCGCCTTCGGCATGACCAAGCGCGCTGGTGTTTCCGTGTCCAACGATCCCGGGCTCAACGATCTACTACGCGCCAAGGCCGACCACATCTGTTTCGTCGCCAAGAGTTGGGACTATCATGTCAGGGTCGCACTCGGCTGCACGAACGAGGAAAACCTTGAATGCATCGACCTGACCGTCAAGGCTGCGCTTGATGCCGGCAAGGGCGCGATGATCGATTGCGAGCATTTCTTCGACGGCTACAAGGCCAATCCGTCTTACGCGCTGGCCTGCGCCAGGACGGCCTACGACGCTGGCGCGCGCTGGGTTGTGCTCTGCGACACCAATGGCGGAACGCAGCCCTCCGAGGTGCGGGATATCGTCAAGGCCGTCATCGCGGCGGGCGTTCCCGGTGATCATTTGGGCATCCATGCACACAATGATACGGGGCAGGCGGTTGCCAATTCGCTCGCAGCCATCGAGGCAGGCGTGCGGCAGGTGCAGGGCACGCTGAACGGCATCGGCGAGCGCTGCGGCAATGCCAATCTGGTGACGATCATCCCGACGCTCATCCTGAAGCCGGCCTTTGCCGAGCGCTTCGAGACGGGCATCGACCGCGAGGCGCTGCAGGGCCTCACCAAGCTCAGCCACGACTTCGATGAGCTTCTGAACCGCTCGCCGGAAACGCAGGCGCCCTATGTCGGCTCGTCTGCTTTCGCCACGAAGGCGGGCATCCATGCTTCAGCGCTTTTGAAAGACCCGCGCACCTATGAGCATGTCGAGCCGGAATCGGTTGGCAACCTGCGCAAGGTCATGGTCTCGGACCAGGGCGGCAAGTCCAACTTCATCAATGCGCTCAAGCGCCGCGGCATCGATGTTGCCAAGGACGATCCGCGCCTCGATACGCTGATCTCCATCGTCAAGGAACGCGAGGCGACGGGCTATGCCTATGAAGGCGCGGATGCGAGCTTCGAGCTTCTGGCGCGCCGGACGCTGGGTTCCGTCCCGGACTTCTTCCGGGTCGAGAGCTTCCGCGTGATGGTGGAGCGCCGCTTCGATGCCAACGGCAATCTGAAGACCGTGTCGGAAGCCGTCGTGAAGGTCGAGGTCGATGGTGAGCCGGTGATGTCGGTTGCCGAAGGTCATGGTCCCGTCAACGCGCTCGATATCGCGATCCGCAAGGATCTCGGTCGCTTCCAGCCCGAAATCGCCGATCTCGAACTGGTGGACTACAAGGTGCGTATCCTCAACGGCGGCACTGAAGCCATCACCCGCGTTCTGATCGAATCCTCCGACGATACCGGCACGCGCTGGTGGACGGTCGGCGTCTCCGACAACATCATCGACGCATCGTTCCAGGCCCTGATGGACTCGATTGTCTACAAGCTGATGAAGAACCGTGCACTCGCAGGCAAGGTCGCGGCGGAGTAAGGCACTCCGCTTCGATCTGGATGATCTGGTCTAGTGGTTTTACTCCAACATTTGCATCCCGGTTCCGCAAACTCCCGGGCAAATGTTGGAATCGGTCAAACCACTAGCAACTCTATGATTCTAGTGGAATTCTCGAATTTGACATTTGATTTTGACACTCGCTGCATGCGGGGATCAAATGTCAAATTCATTCCACTAGGCTTGCCGCAAAAGCGTTTTCGACACATAATCTCGTTGGAAAATCCTGAGGCAGACCATGTCGGAAATTACGCTAAGCAAGGAATTCGAAGAGATTGTGCGTCGCCAGCTTGAAGGCGGTCTGTTCTCAGATGCGCAGGATGTGGTCGAGGCGGCACTCAGGCTTCTTGATGAAGACCTACGGAGCTTTGAGGATTGGGCAGATGTTGCTCTGCCGGCTCGCCATGCGGAGCTTTCCGCCAATCCTGCTCTGGCTGTCAGCCTGGAAGACGTGCGCGCGCGCCTGAAAGGCAGAGCACAGATGGCGGTTTCCAAGGCGCGCTGATGGTGTTCCGGGTCGTCTTTCACCCTGCCGCGACCCAAGAAATCGATGACCTTTTTGACATGATTGCATCGACGGCCGGGCCGATGGTTGCTGAGCGCTATATCGAAGGCTTGCTTGAATTTATTGAAAGCCTGGAAGCCTTTCCGATGCGTGGTACAATCCGCGAGAGCAAAATCGAAGGGCTGCGGATCATTGGCTATAGCCGCCGCGTCAGTATCGGGTTTGCCGTTGAGGGCAACACGGTTCTCATCCTTGGCGTTTTCGCCAAAGGCCGGAATGTGACGCCCGTTTTGTTGGCGGATCGACTCTAGGATGCCCTGCTTCTTCTTTTCTGCGCTCACGAAGGTACAAGTTCTTGCGGTACCTACCCGATCTTGGGCCATGTATCGGAAAGCCGGTAGCCGGCTGGCCAAGGGTCGCCTGGATCCAGCATCAGCTGGTGCGTGCCGGTGATCCACGCGCGGCCGGAAATGATCGGACGGATGGCGGGTTTGTCACCTACGGTCGTCTCGCTATCGATGCGGCAGCGGAATTCCGAGCCGATGATTGATTTCGCAATATAGACATCGTTGATCCCGAAGGTTCCGCGTGCCCGCATCACGGCCATGCGCGCCGAACATCCCGTCCCGGTCGGCGATCGATCAAGCTTGCCGGGCTGGATGACAACCGTGTTCGACCCGGTCACGACATGGCCCTCCCGCGTGAGAGGCCCTGCGATCTGGCAGAAAGAGAAGTGGTCCCAGCCCGGATTTTCCGGGTGGACGAAACCGAGCTGTTCGTTGGCGGCGCGGGTGATGCGGATGCCGGTTTCGGCAAGCTCTCGCGCCTCGTCCGGAACAAGCGCAAACCCCAACGCCTCGGCATCCACGATGACGAAGCTGTCGCCGCCATAGGCCGTATCGACGGTCAGCGTACCAAGCCCTTCGACCTCCAGCTTCACATCCAGCCTGTCAGCGAAGGAGGCGACATTGCGGACGCTGATCCGCTCAGCCTTGCCATTGCGGCATTCGGCGGTCACGTCCACCAGCCCTCCGGGAGCCTCGAGCGTGAGCGTCGTGATCGGCTCCTGCATCGGGATGATGCCGCTGTCCAGCAGCACGGTCGACACACAGATCGAATTGGACCCGGACATGGGCGGCGTGTCGGCGGGCTCCATGATGATGAAGCCCATCTGCGCGCGTGTGTCCTTGGGCGGCACAAGCAGGTTCACATGCCGGAAGACGCCGCCGCGAGGCTCGTTCAACACGAAATTGCGCAAGGTCTCGTCGCGCGCAATGAAGCGCGACTGTTCCCACAGCGTCTCGCCCGGCGGCGGCGCAACGCCACCAACGATCACATCGCCGACTTCGCCCTCGGCATGGCAGCTGACGACATGGATGGCCTTGGTTGAACGCATCGGGAGCTCCATGATCGAAGATAGCGGGTTAGATAGGGCGAGCGCTCTAAATATACCCAGAATCGCTTTCTAAGCATCATTCATTCAAAATTGTCTACACGCTGAAATTGCAGATTAACAAAGTAGCGTTATCAATCAGGTTTATTTGCAGTTTAAAGGTGAGTGGTTTTGCGTACCATCGTTGCAGTTTTTGCGGGTCTGATCGCCATCAACATCACCTGGAAGCTTATGGACTATGCCGGTGTTTGGCATGGCCGGACGCCAGCAGCTTCAGGACACGCGGGCTACTACACGGTCACCCATCGATGTGCGCCTGACTTCGAGCGCCTCGGCCTTTCGCAAGGAAGCCGCTTCTACATTGAGCAAATTCTTCTCATGGATTTGCAGATCAACCGTGATTTTAGCAAACACCCGGAACTGCAGAACGACGCTGCAATAGAAAATGAACTCAAGGCGGTCGGGAAAGACGTGCTGCCGAAATATGTGAAGTTCATACCGGACCCTGAGAAGAACCTCGTTGCGGACACCTTGCGGAGCCTCAAGTCGCGATCAGACATAATGGATTGTCTTTCGAAAGCTGCTGGATCAACGTAACTTCCGGCCCCGAAATCTCTCACTTCGGCGTCAGCCGATAGAGCCCGCCCGGGTCGTCGTCGGCGATGATCCAAAGCGCGCCATCCGGGGCCTGTTCGACGTCGCGCACCCGCATGCCTATGTCCCAGCGCTCGGCAGGCTTTGCTCCACCCTTGCCGTCGAAGGTTATGCGGTTGAGGGTCATGCTGCCAAGGCCGCCCGCCAGCGCCGAACCTTTCCACGCAGGGAACATCTTGCCGGAATAAAACATCAGGCTGCCGGGTGCTATCACCGGCGTCCAGTAGATGACCGGCTTTTCGAGATCGGGTCGCGTGTCTGGGCTGGGGATCGGCACGCCGTTGTAGTTCTCCGCGTAGGACACGAGCGGCCAGCCATAGTTCTTGCCCGGCTGAATGAGGTTCAGCTCGTCGCCGCCTTTCGGTCCATGCTCCAGTTCCCACAGGCGGCCATCAGGCGCGAAGGCAAGACCATAAGGCGTGCGATGCCCGATGGACCAGGTTTCGGCGGGCGCGAGGTTGTCACCCTTGTAGGTGTAGCGTGCGACGACGGGTGCGGTCTTCGCAGCCTCCGTGTCCTTGGGTGGGTCGATGACGGTCACGGTCTTATCGCCCTTCCGGTCTGCTAATGGATTGCCGGGCGCAGGCTTCCCATCCAGCGTTAGCCGCAGGATCTTGCCCAGCGGCAGGTTGGGGTCCTGCGCGGGCGTCATGCGCTGGCGGTCGCCCACCGCGAGAAACAGGTATTTGCCATCGGGCGAAAAGGCGACCGCGCCGCCAAACTGGCCACCCTTGCCGCGCGGGATATCCCGCCAGATCACCTTGAAACCCTCAAGCTTGGCCTTTCCATCGCCGCCGGCAAGCGTCGCATGCGCCAGCGCCAGGCCCGATCCGCCGTCGCCCGGCTCGGAATAGGTGATGTAGACGCCCTTGTCCGTGCTGAAGGTTGGCGCGGTGAAGACGCCGAGCAAACCGGCCTGGCCCTTGAACTCCACCGGCGGAATGCCGCCAACTTCTGTCTTGTCGCCCTTCTGCGTTACCAGCCAGAGCTTGCCCGGCTTCTCAGTGATCAGCATCCGGCCATCGGGAAGGAAGGCGATGCGCCACGGATAGGTGAACTCGGCGACCTGCGAGACTCGGAAGGGTGCCTTGGGCGTGTCGGAAAGCCCACCGGCGTTTGTCTGCGCGAGCGCCGGCGTGGCGATCGCCAGGAGAAAGATCGGGCTGAACGTTTTCACAGGCATCCTCCTGAGTGGATATCGTCCAAAGATTGACCTTGGAAATATGGCGCTTCAACGATCATGGATCAGCTTGGCGACCAAAATGTCAGTTCATCGTACAATGCATTTGCTGCTGCATCGCACACTTCACGAATATGAATTGGTGGATCGTTTTGCATCGATCTAGATGTCTGGATCGATCGATTTCAGGTTTTCCAATGTCCGATTCTTCCATCCCCTCCGTGCAGGGCGGCGATAGCCCCAAGGGGTTTGCATTCGCGCTTTCCGCCTATCTCCTCTGGGGCTTCCTGCCGCTGTTCATGAAGGCGATTTCCTACATGCCCGCGCCGGAAATCATCGCCCACCGCATCGTCTGGTCGGTGCCGATTGCAGGCGCCGTACTGATTGCGCTGGGTCGTACGGATGATCTGAAACTCGCCATCCGTTCGCCGCGCATCATCGCCATGGCGGCCCTGACAGCCTCGATCATCACGATCAACTGGGGCATATATGTCTGGTCGATCGGAGCAGGGCGTGCGCTGGAATCGGCGTTGGGCTATTATATCAATCCGCTGTTTTCGATCTTCCTGGCAGCAGTCCTCTTGCGTGAGAAGCTGTCCGTCCAGCAATGGGTAGCGATCGGGCTCGCCGCCTGCGCCGTGATCATCCTGTCCATTGAAGCGGGTGGCATGCCATGGGTTTCGATTGGCCTCGCCGTCAGTTGGGGCTTCTACGCGTTCTTCCGCAAGACGCTGCCGGTGGGTCCCAACCAGGGTTTCCTCCTTGAGGTGCTCATTCTTTCTGTCCCGGCCATCGGCTACATCATCTATCTGCAGTCGACCGGGCAGGGACATTTTGGCACGACGCGCCTGGCTGACATGCTATGGCTGATTGCCTGTGGCTTCGTGACGGCCGTGCCGCTGATGCTTTATGCCAACGGCGCCAAGCTGCTGCGCCTCTCGACCATCGGGATCATGCAATACATTGCCCCGACGATGATTTTTGTCATTGCGATCTTCGTCTTCAAGGAGCCCTTCACAACCTCGACCGGCGTCGCCTTCGGGTTCATCTGGGCGGCCCTGCTGATTTACACATGGCCGATGGTGATGGCGGCGCTCAAGGCGCGGAGCGCGAGATAATCATGCCCATCCATGAGATAGCGGCGCTGACGGGAGCCTTCCTCTGGGCGGTCACCGGGCTACTGGCAACCGTGCCAGTGGCGCATCTCGGGCCTTACACGTTTTCGCGCTACCGCATGAGCGCGGTTCTGATCATCCTGGTCGTCTATCTCACGATTTCCGGCAAGTGGCACTGGCTCGCCCCGGATCAGGTCGCGCCCGTCCTGCTGTCCGGCCTGGCGGGCATCTTCATCGGCGATGTCGTGCTTTTCGCCACACTTGCCCGCATGGGTCCGCGCCGCACCTCGATCCTGTTTGCCATGCATGCGCCGCTTTCGATCCTGCTCGGCTGGATTTTTCTCGGCGAGACGCTGTCGCCGCTTACCATGGCGGGTGCCGGCTGTGCCTTTGCGGGCGTCATTCTCGCCATCGTCTTCGGCAAACGCCGCGCGCAGCTGCATCAATGGGAAAGCATCAAGGGCCCGCTCTGGCAGGGCGTCGCACTCGGCCTCTTTGCGGCGCTGGGGCAGGCCACGGGGTCGATCCTCGCGCGGCCGGTCATGGAAACGGGCATCGATCCGTTTCTTGTCTCGTTCTATCGCATCGCGATCTCAATCGTCGCCTTCAACCTGTTTCGCCTCGCGCCCCTTCAGATGGTTGTTCCCAAAGGAAAGCTCGATCTGAGGATCGGTGTTTATGTCGTTGTCGTCGGCATCGTCGGGATGCTGCTTGGCATGACGCTGATCCTGTTTGGCCTTGCGGGCGGCAAGGTTGGCATCGTTTCGACCCTTGCCGCCACGTCCCCGGCGCTTCAGCTGCCGATGATCTGGCTGAAAACACGTGAAGCGCCGGCCCCCGGCGCGTGGTTTGGTGCTGCCCTTGTCGTTCTCGGCAGCGCCATGATCTTTATGCGCTAACCCCAGGGACGTCTTTCAGATCTGTCCAGACCGGAATGCCGCGCTCGCGTGCAATCCTAACATCGTTGTCCGCGCCCTTTGATGCACCGGGCAGGCGCAACACGCCGTCGCACATCGCAAGCAGCCGATGTGCGACCGGGTGAAAGATTTCCTCGTAGAGTTCGTCGCCGACAGTCTCACCACCAGCCGCGCCCCATACCGGCAGCGCCACCCATTCTCCAATCATCGGCACATGTCCCGCCTTGAACAGCGCGTAGGACGGCGCTTCGAGCCGCTTCAGGTTTTCTGCCATGCGCTGCGGGTCGTCGCCGGTGCCGGAACGGTAGGGGCCTGCAATCAGGATCATCATGATCATTGTCTCCTTCTTCATGAAGTATCGTGAAAATTCTTGAAATCGAGTCATTTCAGGAATATTCAATTCAGAACGTGATATTTCGTGAAGAGTCAAGAGCCGTGCTGACATCCGAAAGAAAGCAACTGATCATCGAGCGCCTGCGCCGCGACGGGCGCCTCGTTGCCAAGGACTTCGCGTTTGAGCTTGATCTGTCGGAAGACACGATCCGCAAGGATCTGCGCGAGCTTGCATCGGAAGGTCTGCTGGCCCGCGTGCATGGTGGGGCGTTGCCGGTCTCTGCTGCCCTGCCGGATTTCTCCACGCGCAAGTCCGTGGCCACCAGTCAGAAGCGGGCGCTTGGCAGGGCAGGAGCTCAATTGATCGAGCCCGGCATGACCGTCTTCATCGATGGGGGCACGACGAATGCCGAGGTCGTGAAAGTCTTGCCGAAGGATATCGCGTTGACGGTCATGACCCACAGTCCGACGATCGTCGCCGAGCTTGAGCGTTTCGAACGCGTCGAGATCGTGCTCGTGGGTGGCCGCATCTACCGTCACTCCATGGTCGCGGTCGGGGCCGAAGCCTCGCAGGCAATCGGGCGGATCTGGCCGGACCTGTTCCTGATGGGTGTCACGGCCGCAGGCGCGCTTTCGGGCTTTGCGACGGGTGATGTCGAGGAGGCGACGATCAAGCGCCAGATCGCTGGGCAGGCACGCGCCACCTGGGTGCTGCTCACGGAGGAGAAGCTCGGCGCGCGCTCTCCTGTCACCATCATGCCATTGGCATCAGCAACGGGCATTGTTGTCGCCACGCAAACCGAGGAAGGCGCGCTGGAGCCATTCGATCAGGCGGGACTTGAGATCAGGCGGGCGTGAACGCGATGCTGATCACATCTTGTCGATGATCTTCGGGTCGGACCCATTGCCGGAGCCGGCCGCGAGGATCGCGGGAACGATGTCTTCGGCGCGGTCAACCACGAGTGGCTGCACCAGATGCGCAGTATGGATGAAGCCTTCATCGCGCATGTGCTGGATGAGGCTCAGCATCGGGTTCCAGAAGCCATTGATGTTGGCAAAAACCATCGGCTTGCGGTGACGGCCAAGCTGGCCCCAGGTCATGATTTCCACGATTTCTTCTAGCGTGCCGATCCCGCCAGGCAGCGTGACGAAGGCGTCAGCCTCCTCGAACATGCGGTGCTTGCGCTGGTGCATGTCGGTTGTCACCACCACATCGGTCAGCGATTGCAGTTCGTGTTTCGAGGCTTCCTTGTCCATCAGGAATTCCGGGATGATGCCCAGAACCTTGCCGCCACTGGACATGACGCCCGACGCTACTGCGCCCATGATGCCGCGCATGCCGCCGCCATAAACCAGTCGCAGGCCATGATCGGCGATTGATTTGCCGAGAGTGCGCCCGGCATTCATGTAGGATGGGTCGCGTCCCGGCTGGGAGCCGCAATAGACGCAGATGCTTCGAATCGTGGAGGATGTGTCATTCATGTTGCCAATGTGGCTGTGCAGGTGCAGCATAGTCAAGCATGTAACGGCGCGTGGGGACGAAGCCGGAATGGCACGCAAGGTCGGGGAAGGTATCGGGGCGCAGTCTGCATCCGGTTCTGGCCCGAGACTCGCGTGTTAACCGGATTTCATTGATCCTGCTTGTGAAATTCGGGATAAAACGCTAGCTCTTTCTTGGGGCATGGATGGCCATTTATGCCATTGGAGACAAAGAATGTTGAGAAATCGAGCAGCCTTGTTGGCAATTGCAGTTCTGGCGATTGCTGCCGCGATCATGGTGTTTTTTGTTCTGCCGCAGATCAGCGGCTCAAAGACCGCCGTCACGGAGGCTGCAAAGACGGCCGCTGATACTGCGACGAAGGCCACCAGCGATGCTGTCAAGGCAGTGACGCCAGATGCGGTTTCGGGCTCCGACCTCCTCCAGAAGATGAACAGGCTCAAGGCTGATGCAGGTGCAGCATCTGCAAGCCTGCAGGCGCTCTTCGCCAATGGCAAGGTTCCGACGGATGCCGAGCTGGCAGACGCCAAGACAAAGTTGCAGGCCGCACTCCAGTCGATTGCTGACTTCAAGGTTCCCGCCGGTGCCGATGCTTCGATCAACTCCGTTTTCACCGGAATGTCCGCCAGCGCATCTAAGGCTCTGGAAGCCCTGAAGGGCATGCCTGACAATGCCGCACAGGCAGGGCAGACGGTGTCCCAGATCACCTCTCTGTTCGGAAACGCTGATGCGTCTGCGCAGGCCGCCAAGCCGGCAGAGCCTGCCAAGCCCGCCGAACCGGCCGCGCCAGCAGCAGAAACCGCGAAGGTTCCCGGCTTCGATATCCTGCGTGTCGAGAAGGATGGCTCCACCGTCATCGCAGGCAATGCCGAGCCAGGCGCCAAGATTGCCGTTCTTGATGGTGACAAGGTCATCGGTTCGGCAACTGTTGGCGCAGCTGGCGATTTCGCCATCGTGCTCGATGCGCCGCTTTCCGCAGGCGACCATACACTGGTTCTGCAGCAGACCGGCAAGGACGGCAAGCAGACGGTTTCCACCGAAGTAGCCACCGTTTCCGTTCCGGCCAACGGTCAGGGTCAGTTGCTGGCCATGGTGACCAAGCCCGGCGAAGCGAGCCGCATCCTGGCAAAGCCCGAGGATCAGGCCGCTGCTGCCAAGCCGGCTGAAACGGCAAAACCCGCCGAAACCGCGAAGGTCGAGCCTGCGGCACCTGCCGCATCCGAGCCCGCAGCCCCGAAGACCTCCGAGCCCAAGGCTCCGGACGTAACTGCGCAGACGACACCGCCCGCGGCTGCTTCCGCAGAGGCTCCGAAGCCGGCAGCCCCTGCCGCCACGCAGGAAGCTGCCGCGCCCGCCAAGCCTGCTGCCGCGCCTGAGGCTGTTGAAATTCGCATCGATGCCGTCGAGATCGAAGACAACAAGATGTTTGTCGCCGGCACGACACGCCCGCAAACGACCGTTCAGGTCTATGCCGATGACAAGCTCGTTGAGACCACGAAGTCGGCCGATGATGGGCATTTCGTTGCAGAAGGCGTCATGGAACTCGCAACCGGCAATCATATCATTCGCGCTGACGTGATGGATGCCACCGGCGCCAAGGTCGTCGTTCGTGCGTCCGTGCCGTTCAACCGTCCGGCAGGTGGCCAGGTGGCCGTCGTGGCCGACACGAATGCGCCGAAGCCTACGGATCAGGCCAATTCGGTTGGGCAGGGTCAGCTTCAGCAGGCGCGTGAAGAGGCCGCCAAGGCGCTCGTGCTGCTGAAGGGCCTGTTTGCCGATGGCAAGACACCGGCCAAGGATCAGCTGGCGGCAGCAAAGTCCGCAAGCCAGATTGCGCTGAAGGCGCTTGCCAACTTCAAGCCCGCGCCTGAAGCCAGCGCCGATGTCGTTGCTGATGCCGCCAAGGCTGCAAAGTCCGCTGCCGAGGCTCTGAAGCTTCTGGAAGCTGCCGGGGAAGATCCCGCAGCCGTCGGGGCTGCTGTGCCCGCCATCGAGGCGGCCGCCAGGGATGCTCTGCCTGCCGCCGCTGCCCAGCCTGCCGAGCCGGCTGCTCCTGCTGCTGCTCCGGCAACAGCTGCTGCACCTGCCGAGACTGCGCAACCGGCGACAACCGAGGCAAAGCCCGCCGCGACAGAACCGGCTGCACCTGCAGCGTCAAGCGCGACACAGGATCAGCCGAAGTCGATCGAACAGGCGCCGCTCAAGGAAAGCAAGAACACGGTCATCATCCGCAAGGGTGATACGCTTTGGCAGATTTCCCGTCGCGTTTATGGCCGTGGCGTGCGCTACACCACGATCTACATCGCCAACCAGGAGCAGATCGACAACCCGAACATGATCACGCCGGGTCAGGTGTTCGGCGTTCCGGACAAGACACTGCAGTCGGACGAGGATGCCGAGAAGGAAAACCGGAAATATCACCGGAAGCGGTAATTCCCGGCTGACTCTTCCGCAGCCGCCATTGCGGTTGGATAGAGAGATGTCTATTTGAGAAAGGTGTGGCTGGGGACGGCCGCGCCTTTCCTCATTCGAGGCAATTTCGACAATCCAGAAAATCAGGGCGGAACGCTTTATGGCGGGCGAGAAGAAAACCGTTTCGGCGGACGACAGCAATCCGATGGAGACGATCCGCAATCTGTGGCCCTACATGTGGCCATCCAGCCGGCCGGATCTGAAGATGCGCGTGGTCTGGGCGACAGTCTTTCTCGTGGTCGCCAAGCTTGTTCTGGCCGTGGTGCCCTATCTCTACAAGTGGACGACCGATGCGCTGAACGGGCACAACACGGCGCCCGGCTATTTCCCCAAGATCATGCTCGGCGCGATCATGCTGGTGGTGGCTTATAACGTCGCGCGCATGGTGCAGGCGGGGCTGAACCAGTTGCGCGACGCGCTGTTTGCCAGTGTCGGGCAGTATGCCGTGCGACAGCTTGCCTACCGGACCTTCGTCCACATGCACAATCTTTCGCTGCGGTTCCATCTGGAGCGCAAGACCGGCGGCCTCTCGCGTATCATCGAGCGTGGCACCAAGGGCATCGAGACGATCGTCCGCTTCACCATTCTCAACACGCTGCCGACCATCCTCGAGTTCTTGCTGACAGCCATCATCTTCTGGATGGGCTACGGCATTTCCTATCTCTTGGTCACGGCTGTGACCGTGTGGATCTACGTCTGGTTCACGGTCAAGGCCAGCGACTGGCGCATCGGCATCCGCCGCGCCATGAACAGCTCGGACACCGAGGCCAATACCAAGGCGATCGACTCGCTGCTGAATTTCGAAACGGTCAAGTATTTCGGCAACGAAGCCATGGAGGCCAGGCGCTTCGATGCGTCGATGGCGCGCTATGAAAAGGCCGCGACCGAGGTCTGGACCTCACTCGGCTGGCTGAACTTTGGCCAGGCGGCCATCTTCGGCGTCGGCACTGCGATCATGATGGTGATGTCCGCCATCCAGGTGCAGCGCGGCGAGCAGACGCTTGGGGATTTTGTGTTTATCAACGCCATGCTGATGCAGCTGTCCGTTCCGCTCAACTTCATCGGCATGCTCTACCGGGAAATCCGCCAGGGCCTGACCGACATCGAGCAGATGTTCGAGCTTCTCGATGTGAAGGCCGAAGTCACCGACAAGGCGGGCGCCAGCGATCTCGTGATCACCAGGGGTGAGGTTGAGTTCGACAACGTGCAGTTTTCGTATGATCCGGCGCGCCCGATCCTCAAGGGCATTTCCTTCAAGGTGCCCGCTGGCAAGACGGTCGCCGTCGTCGGCCCCTCTGGCGCCGGCAAGTCGACATTGTCGCGTCTCCTCTATCGCTTCTACGATGTTCAGGGCGGTGCCGTGCGCATCGATGGTCAGGACGTGCGCGACATCACGCAGCGCAGCTTGCGCGCAGCCATCGGCATGGTGCCGCAGGACACCGTGCTTTTCAACGACACGATTGCCTACAACATTCGCTACGGCAGGCCGGAAGCCTCCATGCAGGAGGTCGAGACCGCAGCCGATATCGCGCAGGTTGGTCGTTTCATTCGTGCCCTGCCTGAAGGGTATGACACTATGGTCGGCGAGCGTGGCCTCAAGCTTTCAGGTGGCGAGAAGCAGCGCGTGGCGATTGCCCGCACGATCCTCAAGGCGCCACCGATCCTGATGCTGGACGAGGCGACCTCGGCGCTCGATACGGGAACGGAGCACGAAATCCAGTCTGCGCTCGATGAGGTTTCGAAGAACCGCACGACGCTCATCATCGCGCATCGCCTGTCGACGGTCATCAATGCCGACGAGATCATCGTGCTCAAAGGTGGCGAAATCGCCGAACGCGGTACGCATGCCGAGCTTCTTGCAAAGAAGGGCCTCTACGAGCAGATGTGGAACCGCCAGAGCGAAGCCACGAAGGCCGAAGAGAAGCTGAAGGAGGTTCAGGCTGCAGACGATCTCGGCATCGTCATCCGCAAGGAGCCTGCCCGTTGATCACCGAAACGGCAACGGCTCTTGAAACGCAAGAGGCTGGTCTCGCCATCGGCACCGCCTTCGTTTCGGGCCGCTGCACGGGCGAGGTGATCGCATCCGCAACGGAGTTGAGCTTCTGGGGTGGCGCTGATCCGCTGACCGGCGAGATCATCGACCGGCATCACCCTTTGAGCGGTCACTCCATTCGCGATCGGGTGCTCGCGATTCCCGGCGGGCGCGGTTCTTGCACGGGAAGCGCCGTCATTCTGGAACTTATTCTCGGCGGCACTGCGCCCAAGGCCATGATAATCGAGCGCGCCGATGACATCATTACGCTGGGTGTCGTCATCGCCGAGGAGACGTTCGGCAAATCCATTCCTGTCGTCATGCTGTCGCACGAGGATTTCGCGCGCGTTTCGGCGGCGCGCATTGTTCGCATCGATGGCGGTCGGGTCGCCTTCGCGTCTTCGGAAGATCAACTGCCAGCCTTCCCCGATCTTGAAACTCCGGCCAATGTCTCGCCGGACACTCTGACGCTGGCGGCGGTCGATCGCGATATCCTGAACGGCGGACGCGGCGAAGCCGCCGCCGCCGCCATGCGCATCATCGTCCGGATGGCAAAGCTGCAGGGGGCTGAAGCGCTGATGGATATCAGCCGCGTTCACGTCGATGGCTGCATCTACACCGGGCCGGGATCACTTGCCTTCGCTGAAAAACTGCGTGACCTGGGCGGGCGCGTTGCCGTGCCCACCACGCTGAACGCCATTTCGGTCGATCATCGCCAATGGCGGTCGCTCTCAGTTGATCCGGCCTTTGGTGAGCCTGCCGCAGCACTGGCCGATGCCTATGTGGCCATGGGGGCGGAACAGACCTTCACCTGCGCACCCTATCTTCTCGATCGCGTACCGCAGTTTGGCGAGCAGATCGCCTGGGCGGAGTCCAATGCGGTGGTCTTTGCAAACAGCGTGATCGGTGCGCGCACCAACAAATATCCGGATTTCCTCGATATCTGCATTGCGCTGACTGGTCGTGCGCCGCGCTCCGGTCCGCATCTGGCGGAACTTCGCATGCCGGAACTGCGCTTCGATGTCACCGATATCGAAGCTGCTGACGACGCGCTTTATCCGTTGCTTGGTTATTGCATCGGCGCGCGGTCGCCCAGCCAGATCCCGATCGTCCACGGGCTGGAGCAACTCGCCCCCTCCATTGATGATCTCAAGGCCTTCGGCGCTGCCTTTGCGACCGTCTCGGCAGCGCCCATGTTCCACATTGCAGGTATCACGCCGGAGGCAGGCAACGGTCTGGCAGGCGATTTGCCTGCTATGCGGATCGGCCGCGCGGAACTGGCGAAGAGCTGGCGTGAACTGGACGCCGGCGAGGGGACTGATGTCGACCTCGTGTCTTTCGGCAATCCACATTTTTCCCACCGCGAAATTGCCGCGCTTGCGGACCGGCTTGAAGGCCGCAAGAAAAACGCGAATGTCGCGGTGATCGTGACCTGCGGACGAGCCGAATATCAGCGCGCAGCCGACAGCGGCACTGTCGCAAGGCTTGATACTTTCGGCGTTCGCTTCCTGACCGATATCTGCTGGTGCATGATTACCGAGCCGATCATTCCGCCTCAGGCCCGCACCATCATGACCAATTCGGGAAAATACGCCCATTACGGCCCGGGGTTGACGGGCCGCTCTTTCCGGTTCGGAAGCCTTGAGGGCTGCGTGGAAGCTGCCTGTTCAGGCACGGCTCGACACGAACTACCACACTGGTTGAATGGAGCAAACGGTGCATGATCGCTGCCCGGCAGTTGCCCTTTGGCCGGGTTGTCGTTAATGCAGAACGCGCGGTCATCAATCAGTGAGATTGTCGCTGGCACGATGTTACGTGTCGCACGGCAATCTGAAATGAGAAACATAAGAGACGCTGAGGTAGAGCCATGAGCCTGTTCGATACGGTTCGAAACACGATTGTTCCGGTGCACAAGGAAGGCTACCCATTCGTCGCCGCCTTTTTCGTGGTCTCCGTCGTCCTCGGCTACTTCTGGGATCCGCTGTTCTGGATCGGGCTCGTGTTCACGCTGTGGTGCGCCTATTTCTTCCGCGATCCGGAGCGTGTGACCCCGCAGGATGATGATCTGGTGATTTCGCCGGCCGATGGCCGCGTTTCATCGATCGGCATGTTCACACCGCCCGCAGAACTCGGCCTTGGCTCTGCGCCGATGCTGCGCATCACCGTTTTCATGAACGTTTTCAACTGCCATGTGAACCGCGCGCCGGTTCGTGGTCGCATCCGCGATGTGGCCTATCGCGAGGGCATGTTCCTCAACGCGGAACTCGACAAGGCCAGCGACGACAACGAGCGCAACGGTCTGGTGATCGACACGAAACATGGCGAGATCGGCGTCGTGCAGATCGCGGGTCTCGTCGCACGCCGCATCGTCTGCTGGTCGCATCCGGGCGAAACGCTGGAGGCAGGCGAGCGCTTCGGCCTCATTCGCTTTGGTTCGCGACTTGACGTTTTCCTGCCAGAGGGTGCCGCTGCGCGCGTCAGCCTTGGTCAGACGGCCATTGCGGGCGAAACGGTTCTGGCGGAATTCGGCTCCGGCCGTGGCCCGGTTGTCAGCCGTCGCACGTAAGGGCTGATCGATGGCCGAAAATCCGGAAGCACACATCAAGAGCACCGACGCGGCGCGTGGCCCGCGGCTGAAGGAAATTCCGCTGCGCCTGATGGTGCCGAACCTTATCACGGTTCTGGCGATCTGCGCCGGTCTCACTGGCATTCGCTACGCCATCGAGTTTCGTTATGAACTCGCCGTGCAGATGGTTCTGATTGCCGCCTTCCTCGATGGCATTGACGGGCGCATCGCCCGCCTGATGAAGGCAACCTCCAAGTTCGGCGCACAGATGGATTCGCTGGCCGACATCATCAACTTCGGTGTCGCACCCGCGATGGTGCTTTATATCTTCGTGCTGGATCAGGCGCATTCGCTTGGCTGGATCGCGGCTCTGATCTACACGATCGCCGCCGGTCTTCGCCTTGCGCGCTTCAACGTCATGTCCGAGCGCGATATCAAGGCGCCGTGGCAGTCGTCCTATTTCGTCGGCGTGCCGGCACCCGCAGGCGCCTTCCTCGTTCTGCTGCCGGTCTATCTGAGCTTTCTCGGCCTCGCACCCAGTAACATCATGGGGCTGTTCTCGGCGCTCTACACGCTGGTCATCGCAGCGTTGCTGATCAGCCGCGTGCCGGTCTGGTCCGGCAAATCCGGTGGCCGCGTGCCGCGCAACTACATGATGCCGATCATCCTCGGCGTGGTTCTGGCGGTGGCAACACTCAGCGTCTATCCTTGGCAGACGCTCTCAGCGGCCGTGGTGGCCTATCTGATCAGCCTGCCATTCGGCGCACGCGCATGGCAGCGCAAATATGGCGATGGCGCGTTCTCAGCGCCGGAAGAGGGCGATATCCACCTCTACTTCAATCAGGAAGACGGCAAGGAATAACCAACTTCCAGGAACAGCTTGAACCGGTTTTCCGTCCGGAAATGCATCAGATGAGCAGCGCCCCACTGGTTGCGGGGCAATTCAGCTCAGTCCGGCATGTGATAGCTGAGGAATCGGTTTTCGCGCACAGAGAAGAGTTTGCCGGTCTCGGTCAGGTCCGGCTGCACCAGCGCCATCAGCTTTGCAGCAACCTCGGATGGATGCGGTAGCGTTTCCGGGTCTTCGCCGGGCATGGCGAGCGCGCGCATGGCTGTGCGGGTCGCGCCGGGATCGACGGAATTGATGCGCAGGGACGAATTCGCCTGTTCGCCTGCCCATGTTCGCGCGAGCGCCTCGACGGCGGCCTTGGAAGCCGAGTAGGGGCCCCAGAACGGGCGGCACTTGTGCGCAGCGCCCGATGACAGGATGACAGCACGTCCGCCCTCAGCCCGGACCATGAGCGGTTCAACCGAGCGGATCAACCGCCACGTGGCCGTGACGTTCAGCAACATCACCTTGTCGAACACCTTGGCCTCGACGTGGCCGACCGGCGATATGACGCCCAGGATGCCGGCATTTGCCACCAGCACGTCAAGCTTGCCCCAGCGGTCGAAGATGGCCTGTCCCAGCGCGTCAATCGCGTTCATATCCGCCAGATCGAAGGGCACCAGCGTGGCCGAAGCCCCGGTTTGCGTCTTGATGGCGTCGTCCAGCTCTTCAAGGCCGCCGGTGGTTCGTGCGCAGGCAATCACATGCGCGCCCGCGCGCGCCAGTTCCAGCGCCGTGAAATATCCGATGCCGCGCGATGCGCCGGTGACCAGCGCAACCTTGCCGTCCAGAATTCCCCCCATAATCGATTATCCGTTGCTTGCGAGCAGCGACAGGCTGCGAATGTTGGAAAGCCCTTCCTGGTCGACAAGACGGGTCGGATATTCGCCGGTGAAGCATGCATCGCAGAACTGCGGACATTCGCTGTTACGGGCAGGCTCCCGCACCGCGCGGTAAAGCCCGTCGATCGACAGGAAGCCGAGCGAGTCCACCTTGATGAAATCGGCCATGTCCTCGATCGACATGCGCGACGCCAGAAGCTTTGCCTTTTCCGGCGTGTCGACGCCGTAGAAGCAGGGTGACATTGTTGGCGGCGATGCGATGCGCATGTGCACTTCCTTTGCCCCTGCGTCCCGTACGAGCTGGACGATCTTCTGCGAGGTCGTGCCACGCACGATGCTGTCGTCGACGAGCACGACGCGCTTGCCTTCGATCATCTTGCGGTTCGGGTTGTGCTTGAGCTTGACGCCCATGTTGCGGATCGACTGTGTCGGCTGGATGAAGGTGCGGCCGACATAGTGATTGCGGATGATGCCGAGTTCGAACGGAATGCCTGACGCTTGCGCAAAGCCGATGGCAGCCGGAACGCCGGAATCCGGAACCGGTACGACGATGTCGGCCTCACAGGGGTTTTCGGCTGCCAGCTCTTCGCCGATGCGCTTGCGCACGTCATAGACGTTGCGGCCTTCGAGCGTCGAATCCGGCCGGGCGAAATAGACATATTCGAAAATGCAGAAGCGGTTCGAAACTTCCTGGAACGGGAAGTGGCTTTCGATCCCCTTGTCGGTGATGACGACGACTTCTCCGGGCTTGATGTCGCGCACGTAGCGCGCGCTGATGATGTCGAGCGCGCAGGTTTCGGACGCGAGGATGTAGGAGCCGTCGAGGTCGCCGAGAACCAGCGGGCGGATGCCCAGCGGGTCGCGGGCGCCAATCAGCTTCTTTTCTGAAAGGCCGACGAGCGAGTATGCGCCTTCGACCTGCTTCAGGGCATCGATGAAGCGATCAAGAAAGTCCTTGCCCTCGCTCATGGCGATGAGGTGGAGGAAGGTTTCGGTGTCCGACGTCGAGGAGAAGATGGCGCCGCGCTTCTGCAGCGCCTTCTGCACGGTCAGCGCGTTCGTCAGGTTGCCGTTGTGGGCAATTGCAAAACCACCACCATCATACTCGGCATAAAAGGGCTGGACGTTGCGCATGCCGCCGCCGCCCGTCGTGGCGTAGCGGTTGTGGCCGATGGCGCGGTTGCCGGGCAGGCGCTCTAGAACCGAGCTCTTGGTGAACGTGTCGCCGATCAGCCCTGCGTGGCGCTCGACATAGAACTGCTTGCCGTCGAAGGAGACGATACCGGCCGCTTCCTGTCCGCGATGCTGCAGAGCGTGGAGCCCGAGCGTCACAATGGAGGCAGCCTCCGGCTTGCCATAGATGCCGAACACGCCGCATTCGTCGTGAAAGGCGTCACCCTCCGGTGCATCATCGAGGTCTGCAACGGGTTCGAAGTTCGTCATGTCTTTACTCCAGGCTTTACCGGGCGCTCGATCTTGCGGCCGGAAGCATCAGCCATTCGTGTTGCTCGGCGGCGCTTCGTCGGCCGGTTGCGAACCATCGTCCGCAGGGGCGGGAGCGGTGGTTGTTTCGCCGCCCTTCTGGGGCATGATGCCCTTCAGGCGGTCAAGCAAGGTTGCATCGATATTGTCAGGCAGCATGGCGATGAGCCGCGCACCCAGATTGTCGATCATCGGCTTGGACTTGGCATTGTTGATCCAGTCCGGCCGCTTCGTCGGCTCAACGAGCCAGTTGAAGAACATCATGGCGACGACAACGATGAGGATACCACGTGCTGCGCCGAAAACGAAACCGAGCGTGCGATCCAGCGCACCGATACGGCTGTCGATAATGAAGTCGGCGATCTTCATGGTGATGTAGGAAAGCACGATCAGTGCAATGAGGAAGACCGCACCGGCTGATCCGGCGAGCGCAACCGTCTTCGAAGTGGTGTACTGCTGCGCATAGGTCAAAACGAACGGATAGAGCTTGTAGGCAGCATAGGCCGAGCCTGCCCAGCTTGCCACTGACAGAACCTCGCGGGAAAAGCCCCGGACCATCGCCAGTACCGCTGAAAACAGCGCCACTCCGAGCACGATGCCGTCCAGTAACGTTATGGGCATGTCACCTCACTCCAAATCCAAATTCAGCCGACGCTCAGGTCCGGACTGGTCCGTTGCCGCGCTCCACGGCGATTCAATCATCGTCCTCGCGCCGGGCCAGCGCTGCGCGGGAACCCGCAATGCGCGCCACCAGATCGGGCAGGTTATCGACTTCCGTCCACTGTCCGTTCGCGCCCTTGGAGGCCTCGCCCTGAGACGGCATGACGGCTTTCGTAAAACCCAACTTCTCGGCTTCTTTGAGGCGCTGCGCGGTCTGCGCAACCGGCCTGACGGCACCCGAAAGACTTACCTCGCCGAAATAGACGCAATCGGCTGGAAGGGCAATACCGGCAAGCGAGGAAACAAGGGCAGAAGCCACGGCAAGATCCGCTGCAGGCTCGGAAATCCTGTAGCCACCGGCAATGTTGAGATAGACATCGTGCTGGCCGAGACGGACCCCGCAATGCGCTTCCAGCACGGCAAGGATCATGGAGAGGCGGGCCGAATCCCAGCCCACGACCGCGCGGCGTGGCGTGCCAAGCGACGTGGGCGCGACCAGCGACTGCACCTCGACCAGAACCGGCCGCGTCCCTTCCATGCCTGCAAAGACCGCAGCACCCGGCGATTTCGCGTTCCGTTCGCTGAGGAAAAGCTCGGACGGGTTGGCAACCTCGCGCAGTCCCTTGTCCGACATTTCGAAGACGCCGATCTCGTCGGTCGGTCCGAAACGGTTCTTGACGGTGCGCAGGATCCGGTAGTGATGGCCGCGATCGCCCTCGAAGTAGAGAACGGCGTCAACCATGTGCTCGACGACGCGGGGACCGGCGATCTGCCCGTCCTTAGTCACATGACCGACAAGCACGATGGCGGCGCCGGTCTGCTTGGCAAAGCGGATCATCGCCTGCGCGCCGACGCGCACCTGTGTCACCGTGCCCGGCGCGGAATCGGCCGTATCCGACCACAGCGTCTGGATGGAATCGATGATCGCGAGGTCAGGCCGCTTGCCGCTTTCAGCGAGCGTCGCCAGAATATCCTCGACATTGGTTTCAGCAGCCAGCAGCACATCAGTCTTGTCTGCATGCAGCCGCTGCGCCCGCAGCCGGATCTGCGCGACGGCCTCTTCGCCCGAAACATATATGACCTTCTGGCCCTTGCGCGAAAGGGCGGCAGCCGCCTGCATGAGTAGCGTGGACTTGCCGATGCCTGGGTCGCCGCCGACCAAAACCGCCGAGCCACGGACAAAGCCGCCGCCGGTTACGCGGTCAAGCTCGGAAATGCCGGTCTCGATGCGCGGAGCTTCCTCGATGTCGCCGGAAAGAGAGGTCAGCGCAACCGCACGGCCCTTTTTCGGCACTTTGCCCGGGCCGCCACCGATGCCGCCCATCGGATCTTCTTCGACGATGGTGTTCCATTCGCCGCAGCCATCGCATTTGCCAGCCCAGCGTGAGTGTACGGTGCCGCAATTCTGGCAAATGAATTGGGTCCGTGCTTTGGCCATGCCTTGGGATATCCGCAGTCGTCGTGGGTGAATCGAACGTCTTCATACCGTCATGAAGACTGGGCCGCAATTCATGTCGGTCACTTGCCCACTTGTTTCAAGCGAGGTCACTTTGTTCAGTCTTGTACAAACTCGAAACTTGGTCGATACTCCTAACGGGAGACGATGGGAGGAATGCAATGTCGGCCGAGACCAGTTACCGGATATGTCCGCTTTGCGAGGCCTGTTGCGGTCTTGAAGTCACTCACGAGAGCGGCAAGGTCGTTGCCGTGCGCGGCGCGGAAAGCGATCCGTTTTCGCGAGGCTATATCTGTCCCAAGGGCGTGGCGATCGCCGATCTCCACAATGATCCCGACCGCCTGCGCCAACCGCTGATCAAGCGCGACGGGCGATTTGTCGAGGCCACGTGGGATGAAGCGTTCGCGGAAATCGAGCGTCGCCTGCTGCCGGTGATCGAGAGACATGGCGCTGCGGCCGTTGGCACCGTTCTCGGCAATCCCGTATCCCACCGCCACGGGCTGACGCTTTATGCGCAGCGTTTCCTGCGCACGCTCGGTTCGCCCAATGTCTTCTCGGCCTCGACTGTCGACCAGATGCCGAAGCATCGCGCTGTGGGCGAAATGTATGGCCAGTGGATGACCATTGCCGTGCCGGATATTGCGCGGACAGACCTTCTGGTGATCCTCGGCGGCAATCCGATGGCCTCGAATGGCAGCCTCTGGACCGTGCCGGATTTTCGCGGCAAGGCACGCGCGCTGCGTGCCCGCGGCGGACGCCTGGTCACCATCGACCCGCGACGGACTGAGACGGCCAAGGTTTCCGACGACCATCATTTCATTCGCCCCGGCGGTGATGTCTTCCTGCTTCTGGGGCTGGTCCATACGCTTTTTGCAGAAGGGCTGGTGCGCCCCGGACGACTGGCTGCCCACATTAATGGACTATCGGAACTGGAAGCTGCCGTTGCGCCCTATGATGCCGATCGCGTGGCCCCGCGTTGCGGCATGGACGCTCATATCATCCGTCAGCTCGCCCGAGACCTCGCAAACTCAGAGCGTGCAGCCCTTTATGGCCGCATCGGCACATGCCTGCAGGCATTCGGCACGCTCAACAACTGGTTGGTCGATGTCGTCAACATCCTGACCGGCCACTTCGACGAGCCGGGTGGCATGATGTTTCCGAAGGCAGCCGCCTTTGCAACAAATACCAGGGGCAAGCCGGGCGAGGGACGTGGGGTCAAGGTTGCGCGCCGCATGATGAAATCCGCGCCGGTGCCGGAAATCATGAGCGAATACCCCGTCACCACGATCGCAGACGAAATCACAGACGCGGGAGAGGACGGCATCCGCGCCATGATCTCGATTGCTGCCAACCCGGTGCTTTCGGCGCCGAATGGTGAAAGGCTGTCGAACGCACTTGGGCAGCTGGACTTCATGCTGAGCCTCGACATCTATCTGAACGAAACGACGCGGCATGCCGATGTCATTCTGCCGGGTCTTTCACCGCTCGAAGACAGCCATTGGGACGTTGTCTTCAACCAGTTCGCCTGGCGCAATGCGGCGCGCTATTCCGCCCCGGTATTTGATCGCCCGGGCGATCAGCTCGCAGAATGGCAGGTCTTCATGCGCCTCATCGGCCTTCTGCAGGGGCAGGGGCCAAATGCGGATGCCGAAGCGCTCGATCACGCAATCACGCTGGTGGAGGTCGAGAAGGTCGCAGGCGCGCTTGCGCCACAGGTCATGTCAGCCACCTCCGGCTTGAGCGGTCCGGACCGCTTGGTCGAGCTGGAACTGCGAGCAGGTCCCTATGGAGACGGCTTTGGCCGCAATCCCGATGGTCTGACACTGGCTAAAGTTCGTGCATCGGGTCAGGGCATAGATCTCGGCCCGCATGAACCGCGCATGCCGGATATCCTGCGTACCCCATCCGGCAGGATCGAACTTGCTCCACCGGATTTTGTGGCCGATCTTGCGCGTGTCGAGAAGGCGCTCTCCGAACTGCCGCCCGAACTAGTGCTGATTGGCCGGCGCGATGTCCGCACCAACAACAGCTGGATGCATAACCTGCCGACGCTGGCGAAGGGTCCGAACCGCTGCAAGCTGCTCGTTCACCCCGTTGATGCCCAGCGTTATGGTCTGGCCAACGGTGAATTCGCCGAAATCAGCGGCAACGGACATGACATGCTGGTCCCGGTCGAAATCACCGACGACCTGATGCCCGGTGTCGTCAGCCTTCCGCATGGCTGGGGGCACGATCAGACGGATGCGCGGATGAGCCTTGCCGCCCGCAATCCGGGGGTCAACATCAACGCGTTGATGGACGGCGGGGCGCGCGATCCGCTGTCGGGCAATGCCGTGTTGAATGGTGTGGCGGTTTCGCTGCGTGCGGCCTCGGCCATGCAGATCGACGCCGCCGAATAGACGCCCGAGTATCGTTACCGGAACTTGCCGAAAGTCGGCCGTTGTGGCCTGCGAACGGTCGAGGTCTGCTGATTGGAGCAGGTTGTATCTTCGGGCTCGGCGCTGGTTTTCATATCATAGAGATTGATGCTCTGACGGCGCGTCTGTTCGGTCGGAAGCCGTGGGCCGATGAAGCGGACGCCATAGAGATTGCCGCGATGCCAGACCTTCTCGCATTCGACCTTGAAACCGTCGAGCGATACAAACAGCGTGAAATGCGACGGTACGATCCAGCCGAGGTCAAACTCGATCTTCGCGCCCGACTCGCTGAGGTCCCGGACGACACACGGCACGGCGCTGTGCTGCTGGTTGAATGCCGCCTGCGCACCCTTGAGCACACGTGTGCGATGCGCTCTTTCCTGCGCGGCTGCCTCAACCTGTTTCTCGTCCTCGATCGACATTCTCAAACCCCGAGAGAGGGACCTGCCTTCGCTAGTTTGGAAGGACATTAGCAGATGCTGGTTGAGGAAAGGTTTATAAGATAGCTAGATTGAGGCGTATCTGTTTGAAATTGCAATCTTTCTTGAGATGTCGACTGCTTGATTTGACGAAACGCAATTTCGGACCAAGCAAATCTCGCTCAGCATCATGAAGTCCGGCTCAGCCGAGGTAAAGGCGCTGGTATCTGTTGCCCAGGCTTGTCAGCAACTCATAACCGATTGTGCCTGCCGCCCGAGCAGCATCGTCCAGCAGGATGTTCTGGCCAAAGAGCTCGATATAGTCGCCAGGGCGGATTGCGGCAGCAGGCACATCGGTCACGTCAAAAATCGTCAGATCCATCGTGATGCGCCCGGCCACAGGCAAACGATATCCATCAAAGAAGCCATAGCCACCGGCGCCAACCGCCTGCCTCAGCGGCACGCCGGAACCCGATAGCGCGCGGTGATAACCGTCTGCATAGCCGACCGCCACGATCGCGAGGCGGCTGTCGCGAGTCAGCCGGTGCGTGGCGCCGTAGGACACCGTTGAACCGGCTTTGGCATCACGGATCTGCAGGATCCGGGCCTCTGCCGTGACGACGGGAAGGCTCCGGTTCGTAGCGCCATCAACGGCTTCTCCGCCATAGAGCGCAATACCCGGGCGCGTCACATCGAAGTGATAGTCTGAACCGAGAAAGATGCCGGGAGAGTTGGCAAGGCTTGAATCAATGCCTTCATAGGCTGCTGCAAGCCTCTGGAACGACTCAAGTTGTTGCCTGTTGAGCGCATGCGTGGGATCACTTGCCGCCGCCAGATGGCTCATGAGCAGAACAGGCGAGAAGCTCGCAGGTCGCGTCGGGTCATCGGCGAGCGCCATGGCCTCATCGACGGAAAGACCGAGACGGTTCATGCCTGTATCGACCATAAGCGCGCAAGGGCGTTCATCACCGAAAGCAATCGCATTCGTCCAGCATGCGATCTGTTCCTCCGAGACCAGAACCGGAACCAGATCGTGATCGAAGAACTGCTGTTCCACGCCCGGCCAGACCCCGGCAAGCACAAAGATTCGCGCCTCTGGCGCATTCATCCGCGCGAGCATGCCCTCGTCCGGCGTTGCGACGAAGAGATCCCGGCAGCCCGCATCGTAGAGTACGGGGACAACGGCTTCGATGCACAGTCCATATCCATCGCCCTTAACTGCGGCGCCGGTTCGCGCCTTGCCGGAGGCCCTTTGCAGCATGCGCCAGTTTTCGGCGAGCGCCTCAAGGTTGATAGTCAGGCGTGCGGGCGCTGCCTCGAACGGCGTGAAATTCAGGTCTTCATCAAGATCGTCGGTCATGTCTCACGATTATCTGCTCGCCTCAGGGGACGCAACTGCCGCACCGCGCGTGCTCACACGCAGCCAAGGGATATCAAGAGAAAATAACGCCGCCATGTCAGAGGTGTTCATGCGTCTTCCGTCACAATGCGCATTTTCTTCAAGACGCTGGAGGGCAGGGGCGCTATCCTGCCAGCATGAGTGACTGCCACGAGATCGAAGGTTCATCAGGGCCGCTGGAAAGCCGCGACCGCGCGCGCTTCTGGCGGGCAGACGCGTTGAACGGTCTTGAATGCCTCTCCGCGACCTTCCGCACGCTGGAGTTCGCACCGCATACGCACGAGACATTCTGCATCGGCGTCATCGAGGCAGGCGTGCAGAAGTCGCGCATCAAGGGTTCGTCGGTCAATGCCGGGGCGGGAACCATCTACCTGATCAATCCGGATGTCATACATGAGGGCAGACCCGCGGAAGATGGCTATCGCTATCGCATGATGTATCCGGGTGTCGATGCATTGCGCGCGATTGCCGATGACGCCGCCGGGCGCGCCATGCCTGGAAGCCTTGCCTTTCCGGACGAGACGGTGCTGGCGCCGCCGCTTGCGGAAGCCTTTCTCTCGCTTCACCGCCAGGTGGAGGCGGACGGCACGCGTCTGGAAATCGAATCGCGCTTTCACGCGCTGATGCTCAACCTGATGAATGTCTTCGCAGGCAAGGCGATCGAGGTTTCAGGCCTGACGGCGGGACATGCTGTCCGGCAGGCGCGGGATCTTATTGCCGCGCGTTTTCGCGACGATCTGAGCCTGACTGAAGTCGCCGATGCCGTTGGCCTTTCGCGGGCGCATCTGATCCGCGCATTCAAGAAGGAATTCGGCATGCCGCCGCATGGATGGCTGACCGATCGCCGCATCCGCGCCGCACGCGCACTTCTGGAAAAGGGAGCGCCGATTGCAGACACTGCTTTCGATTGCGGCTTTGCCGATCAGGCGCATCTGACGCGTCAGTTCAAGGCGCGAACAGGCGTCACGCCCGCTGTTTATCGGAAAGCGCACGTCCCTGAAGCCTACGAGCACTTTTCTTCAAGATCACTCTGATCCGTCCGCTTATGACCTGGCTGAGTGACGCGCGGAGGCATGATGCGGCAGATCTGGTTGGATGATTTTCGCGGCGGGGCGATTGCGACGCTGCCGTTGACGGTGGCGGTCGCTCCGATCGGCATGATTTTTGGCGTGGGCGCCGTGGCCAAGGGTCTTTCCGTGGTGGAGGCCGCCCTGATGAGCGCGCTGGTGTTCGCCGGTGGCTCGCAATTCGTCGCGCTGGACCTTTGGCGGCAACCGGCACCATGGCTGGCGCTGGGGCTGGCGGCGCTTCTGGTCAATATCCGCCACGTGCTGCTTTCGATGTCTCTTGGCGGCAAGTTGGGCGGCTTTCCGGTTCCGCTACGCTATCTTTCCATGTTGCTGCTGGCCGACGAGGTGTGGGCCATGGCGGAAAAGCGTGCGATGGCGGCACCGCTGACACCGGCCTGGTATGCCGGCATCGCCATTCCGTTCTATATCGTCTGGCTAATGGCGACCCTTGCTGGAGCTCTGGCCGGTACAGCGATCGGCGATCCTCGTGCGCTCGGCCTCGACTTCGCCTTCACGGCTGTCTTCATCGTGCTCGTTGTCGGCTTCTGGAAGGGCAGGGAAACCGGCCTGATCCTCGCCGCCAGCGGCCTCGCTGCGATCGTGGCACACAGGCTTGTTCCGGGTGCATGGTATATCGCCGCCGGTGCAACGGCAGGGATTGCCGCTGCGGCCTTGCAGGAATTTCTCTGGCCAGAAGGGGACGCGCTATGACGGTCGATCCTTCCGCACTTGCGGCCATTCTCGCCATGGCTTGCGCCACCATTTTCACGCGGCTCTCCGGCCTTTATCTGATGAACCGTCTTAGGCTCGGCGAGCGTGGCCGCAAGGTACTGGGTGCAGTGCCGCCAGCGGTGCTGATGACGCTTGTCGCTCCTGTGGCGCTGGCGACAGGTATTGCTGAAACTGCAGCGGCAATCGTGACGGCACTTGCCGCCATGCGTCTTCCGCTGCTTGGCGCCACCGCCCTCGGGGTGGTGACGGTCGCAATTGCCCGGGCGCTGGGCTGGAGCTGAAGGCTCTGGCGGATTGCCGGAAGGTGTTGAGGCGCCTATCTTCATGATCTCAGAACTGGAGGCGATCTGCCATGGAGAAGCATCCCCGCAGAAACCGCGTCACGCCCTTTGGCGTCTTTGAAGCAAGTGCCGCCAAGGGGAAGCTCATGGGCAACCGTGGCGACCTGCATGACGGCCATGGCAATATCGCGCGCAGCTGGAAGGTGAGGCGCTGGATTTCGTGCGCGCTCGTTCATCCCTCCGGTTCAAGGGTCGTCTTCGATAAGCCAGGTCGGTATACGCCGCTCTTTTTCGCTGACGAGGCGACGGCCTTTGCCGCAGGGCACCGTCCCTGTTCCGAGTGCCGTCGGGCCGATTATGAGGCCTATCGGGAAGGGTGGCGTCTCGCGTTCGGTGTCACGCCGAAGGCGGAGGATTTGGACAAGGCCTTGCATGAGGCCCGCATGGACGCCGCCGGAAACAAGCTCACATTCAAAGCGCGCTTTGCTGAGCTTCCGGACGGCGTGTTCGTGGTCGACCCGAAAGACACGGGCCGAGCACTGCTAAAGTATGCAAACGCGCTCCATCCATGGTCGCACGAGGGCTATGGGCCACCCCGCGAAGCCGCGGGGGACCAGATTTACGATGTGCTCACGCCGCGCCCGACGGTCGAGGTGCTTCGCGCGCTCGGCGCGTCGAACCCCTTTGCGGTCAGTGCTCCTCGTATTGCATGAAGCTCGGATCGGCGAGATCGGTAAAGCGGGTGAACTCGGCCTGGAAGGCGAGCTTCACCGTGCCTGTAGGCCCGTGACGCTGCTTGGCGATGATCACGTCGGCGGTGCCCTTCACCTTTTCCATCTGCGCTTCCCATTCCGCATATTTCGGATCATCAGGATCGCGGGGTTCGGCATTCTTCACATAGTATTCCTCGCGGAACACGAAGAGCACTACGTCGGCGTCCTGTTCGATCGAGCCCGATTCACGAAGGTCGGAGAGCTGCGGGCGCTTGTCTTCGCGGCTTTCAACCTGACGCGAGAGCTGTGAAAGGGCGATAATCGGAACGTTCAGTTCCTTGCCGAGCGCCTTGAGGCCGGTGGTGATTTCGGTCACTTCCTGCACGCGGTTGTCGCCGGCCTTTTTCGAGCCCGTCATCAGCTGTACGTAGTCGACGACCAGAACATCGAGGCCGCGCTGGCGCTTCAGACGCCGCGCCCGCGCGGCAAGCTGGGCAATCGAGATACCACCGGTCTGGTCGATGAAGAGCGGAACCTTCTGCATCATCTGGGAGCAGGCAACCAGCTTTTCGAAATCGGCCTCGGTGATGTCACCGCGACGGATCTTGGACGACGAGACCTCGGTCTGCTCTGAGATGATACGGGTCGCCAGCTGTTCGGACGACATTTCGAGCGAGTAGAAGCCGACGACGCCGCCATTCTTGGCCTTGAAGGAACCATCGGGCAGAACTTCGGGCTCATAGGCGGCGGCGATGTTGTAGGCGATGTTGGTCGCAAGCGAGGTCTTGCCCATGCCTGGACGTCCGGCAAGGATGATCAAGTCGGAGCGCTGCAAGCCCCCCATCTTTCCATCCAGCGCCTGGATGCCGGTCGAAATTCCGGAGAGATGGCCGTCGCGTTCGAAGGCGGCGCCTGCCATGTCGATGGCGAGCGAGACGGCGTCCTGGAATGACTGGAAGCCGCCATCGTAGCGGCCGGTTTCGGCAAGCGCAAAGAGGCGGCGCTCGGTGTCTTCAATCTGCACCTGCGGCGGCATGTCGAGCGGCGCATCATAGGCAGTGTTGACGATATCCTCGCCGATGCCGATCAGCGCGCGGCGCAGCGCCAGATCGTAGATCGCGCGGCCGTAATCTTCAGCGTTGATGATCGACACGGCTTCGACGGCCAGACGCGCGACATATTGCGCAACCGTCATGTCGCCCACCTTGTCGTCGGACGGCAGGAAGGTCTTGATCGTCACCGGATTGGCGGTCTTGCCCATGCGGATGATGTCGCCAGCCACGTCGAAGATCTTGCGATGCAGGGCTTCGTAGAAATGATCGGGCTTGAGAAAGTCCGAGACGCGGTAGAAGGCGTCATTGTTGACAAGGATCGCACCAAGAAGAGCCTGTTCGGCTTCCACGTTGTTAGGCGCTTCGCGAAATTGCGGTTCTCCCGGTTTGACCATTTCAAGCTTGCGCGCGGCTTCGTTCATCATTGGTATCCAATGCTCGTCTTTTCAGCGGAATCCTTATCTCTTACGCTTCGTAAGACACAGAGTCCGCGATCTTGTTCGTGAAGGAACTGCTTTTAACCGATTCACACAGGTTGTTGAAAGCATAACCCGTTGAGCCGTGCTTTTCGTTGACTGTGGCTAAGCCGCCACCAGCGGCTGTCTCTGTCGACCGAACACGTAAACGGCCATGGCAACACCCAGAACCTGCAGCAAGGCGCCGGAGCCTTCTGACATTGTCGGCAGCCGCTTTTCGTAAAGCAGACCGAATGCCACACCGAATACGGTTTCCGCGATGACCAGCTGCGAGGTCAGCGAAAGCGGCAGGCGCTTGGAGGCATAGACCCAGCACCAGGTGGCAACCCAGGACCCGGCAAGCCCCAGCGCGATGACCCATATCGCGAAGTTCTGGATCTCATCCGGACTCGCGCTCGCAAACGTCCCGTAGGACAAGGTTGGAATGAGCATTGTCGAGGCAACGACGGAGCCGAGACCCTGCATGCCTGTCCAGTGCAGAGCGTCTGGCGCATCCGGGCGGCGCATCACCCAGGCATTGCCGATGCCGTAGCCGATCCAGACGACAAGTGCTGCGATGGCCCAGAGTGTGCCGCGAAGCATGGTCCACGATGCCTCGTGATCAAGATGCTGGAGGCCAGAGACATTTGCGACCACGATCCCGATGACGATCAGACCAAGCGGCAGGGCCAGCTCGCGCCAGGGCAGGGCGTTTTCGCGAAAGTTGGCGATGATTGGCAGAAGCACCGGCATCAGGCCGATGATCAGGGGCGGTATCACAGCGCCAGCGTCGCGTACGGCAAAGGAGGCCAGAAGAAAATATCCGGCGTAGCCGACGCTGCCCAGAAGTATGCCGAATGCCCATAGGCTCAGAGGCAGCCCACGCGGACGGAAGCGCGGAAACAGCATCAGGGCCAGGCAGGTAAAACCGAACACACCATATCGGCCGGCTGCCAGATCAAACGCCGAAAACGGGATGACGGCACGCGGCGCCACAAATGTCAGGCCCCACAGCACGCAGGTCAACAAACCCGCAAGAATGCCGAGATACATGATTACTCCGGAGAATCGGGATAGGGCAGATCTGCCTTTGAAAACTGTCCACGATCATAGGTTCTATCCGCCTATGTTTCTATTCTTTTTGCGGCAAGGCGATAAAATCTCCCCCGCAGGGTTCCCCGATTGTGGCGGCGTCGTGTAGACACAACCTGAAGAAGCCCGGAGCAGCAGGCCCATGACGCCGAAAGTCAGACGCATCGTCTATGTCACGTCCTATGAGTTTTTCGCGATCCTGTCGGTGGGCGTGGCGCTGTCGGTGCTGCTTGGAAAACCGATCCTCGATACGGGAAGCTTCGCGATGCTGACGTCGCTCATCGCCGTGGGATGGAATTATGTCTACACCACGGGATTTGAGTTCTGGGAATCACGCCAAACCGTCAAGGGACGCTCGAAACGCCGTCGTGCCGCGCATGCGATCGGTTTTGAACTGGGCCTGATGATGATCTTCATCCCGTTCATGAGCTGGTGGCTGTCGATCGGACTTGCGGAAGCGCTGGTTTACCAGGTGTCTTTCGCCCTCTATTTCCTCTGCTACACCTATCTCTTCAATCTCGGCTTCGACACGATCTTCGGCCTGCCTGAATCGGCACAATAACGGGCGTTCCGCTCAACTGGTTTCAATTGAGCGGAACGGGTGTAGCCCAGAGCATGATCCGACCGGAGTGAAACGAGGATCGACACGATTATGCGTCAAACAAGAAGACTTAGAGCGCAGTTCGCTCTGGTTCAATCAGAGCAAACGGCGCTCTAAGCTTCGCCTCACTCGGCCTCACTCTGCCGCCGCGCACATGGGCAGCTGCTCTCTGGCAACGAGGTCCCGTTCGGTGTCGACCATGTAGTCGCGTGTCATTGGCAGAGCATCGCGGCGTTTGACCAACTGGAACTGGAAGACGTTGAGGTCGAGATAGCGGAAGGCAGCTTCAGACGATGCGAGATAGAAGTCCCACATGCGACAGAAGGCTTCGTCATAAAGCTTTGCCGCATCGGCCCAGCGCGCGGTGAACCGGGCTCGCCAATGCCGCAGTGTTTCGGCATAGTGGTAGCGCAGCACCTCGACATCGGTCAGCATCAGCCCGGAGCGCTCGATCGCCGGCAGAACCTCCGACATCGAGGGAATGTATCCACCCGGGAAAATATACTTCTCGATAAAGGGATTGGTGGCAGACGGTGGCGAAGCCTGACCTATCGTGTGCATGAGCATCACACCGTCATCAGCCAGCAAAGCGGCAGACTTTTCGAAGAACTCGTTGAAATTCTTCTTGCCCACGTGCTCGAACATCCCGACGGAAACGATGCGATCGAACTTGCGATCGAGATGGCGGTAGTCCTTGAGCAGGAACTCTGCACGCGACCCCAGCCCGCCTGATGCAGCCCGGCGCTGCGCGATTGCCAGTTGCTCGTCCGAGAGCGTAACGCCCGTCACATGCGCACCAAAGGTCCGCGCGATGAAAAGCCCCATGCCGCCCCAGCCACACCCGATATCGAGGACCGAAAGGTCTGGACGGTTCAGATTAAGCTTGGATGTAATATGCTGTTTCTTGGCAAGCTGCGCCTCGTCCAGCGTCGTTTCGGGCGTCGGGAAATACGCACACGAATACTGCCGGTCCTCATCCAGGAACAGATCGTAAAGCTCGCCTGAAAGGTCGTAGTGATGCTGGACATTGCGCCGGGCACGCAGGAAATTGTTGCCGCGGCCGATCTGATAACTGAAATTGCGCATGGCAAGGGCAAACCGTGCGAAGTTGTTCTTCGTTTCGACACTGCCTGGCATGTTGACCAGTGTGACCTTGAGAAGGTCATAGATGCTGCCTTCGATCATCTCGATCGTGCCACTCATGTAGCATTCGCCAAGCTTCAGCGCCGGGTCGATCAGAAGTTGCCGCTCCGTCGCCCCGTCCTTGAATTTCACATGCACTGCCTCACCCGAACCGTCGCCATAGCGATATGTCTTGCCGCTTGCCGCGGTCACGGTCAGGTTGCCTTTCAAGATTGTTTTCGCAAGGAATCTGTCAAGTAAACCGTACATCCTCAACCTCCTGTGGGGGTGGGAGCCGGTCGCGAATGCGGCCCGGCATACCGGTCCGCACAAATCGGTCCTTTTGCAACGGTGTCGGCCGTTGTAGCGCTGGTAAGGTCGCCGCGTGCTGCGGAAACAGCCCAAACCAGCGCGGATCAAATGTACGCAATCCCAAACTTCACCGGTATCGAGGATCAGGATTACAAATTTGAACGCGTTAATCAATAAGCTATATTAACAAATGATTAAAAATAAGGTTGCCTTGGTAAATTTCCGGTAAACGCCTGTGTTACAGGGCTCCGAAACGCAAAAAGCCCGGGCGTGAGCCCGGGCTTTCGCAACAGCTTGCGCTGGATCAGATTTCTTCGCCGTCTTCCAGAGCTTCCGGGTTGAAGAAGTCTTCCGGACGCAGTGCGTCTTCGTCAACGCCGTAGATGGCTTCAGCCGAGGTGAGGTCTTCACCCTTGGCCTGACGCTCGGCTTCTTCGGCCGAACGGGCAACGTTGAGCTGGATCGAAACGGTGACTTCCGAATGCAGGTGCAGTTCAACCGTGTGGAGGCCGATAGACTTGATCGGGTTGTTCAGTTCGACCTGGCTGCGGCCGACCGTGAAGCCTTCTTCGGCCAGAACGGCAATGATGTCGCGTGCGGCAACCGAGCCGTACATCTGGCCGGTTTCGCCAGCCGAACGGACCATGATGAAGGACTTGCCATCGAGCTTCTCGGCGACCGTCTGGGCTTCGCTCTTGCGCTCGAGGTTACGAGCTTCGAGAACGGCGCGCTCGGATTCGAAGCGCTTCTTGTTGGCGTCGTTGGCGCGCAGTGCCTTGCCGAGCGGCAGGAGGTAGTTGCGTGCATAGCCGTCGCGAACCTTGACGGTTTCGCCCATCTGGCCAAGCTTGGCGATACGCTCGAGGAGAATGACTTCCATGGTATGTTCCTTTCAGTGTTCCTGGTTGTCTTTTGGAGCACCGCCAACCGGTGTCAATGCGATTGCGCGGCGGGTGTCGAAGAGGCCGGCAATCACGAATGCGATGCCGGAAATGGAAAGCGTCAGATAGGCAAGGACCAGCGCAGGCGTGCGCCATGACTTGCCGCGGGTGCGCATGTGAAATGCGGCAAGCCCCGAAAGCATGAAGCCCAGGCCGAATGCGCCTGCGAAGGATGCACCGGCGACGATGAGCGCGTTGTTGTTGACTGCGGTGCCGAGGATCAGCACGGCCATGCCTGCGCCGAAGGAATAGATGCTGGAGCGCGTCATGCGCAGGGCAGACGGCATGTCTTCGCGCGGGCGCAGCGTTTTGGTGGCGATGCGCACGATGATGGCCGAAAAGTAATAGGCTGCAAAAATGGCCAAAACCCACTGCGATGCCTGAACAGTCGGCAGCATGAAGTAGTAGAGCGATGCGATCTGGTCTACGAGACCGGGGTTGGCGACAAACGACGGATCCTGCTTGCTCATCGCATCCGACAACATTTGTGCAAGCGACGCCGCCATCGGGCGGTCATAGCCCGAAAGCAGCAGGCTTCCAGCGCAGAGCACGGCCGTCATGTTGCAAAGCTGCCCGAGCATGTCGGACAGCGGGTACCAGGCCATCACATTGTCGGGTCCGCCAAGTTCGGCTGCCGGGCGCGCCATGTTGGCAAGTCGCGACATCCAGAGAGCCGGCAGCTGCGGCAGCGCGAGAATGGAGAGGGCGAACAAAGGCGAGACCATGAGGCTCAGCAGCGCGAAACTTGCCACCAGGCCCGCAATGCCGGCGGCAATCCCGAAACCCAGTCCTGCGATGAACACAGGCATGCCCGCCAGAACGATAAAGAATGCAGACGTGGACATATGCGCAACCGCCACCTGCACAAGCAGGGCGGATGCCAGTCCGGCCAAGGCGCCGGTCGCTATCGATCGCGGGTCCAGTTGCATGTCTACTCGCTGTCCTGCGGCCCGTCATCAGGCCTGGCAGTTAGGGGAAGGCATTGCCTGTTCCCCAACATGGGATTTCAAGGTTTTGGGTAGTTACATTCGATCCGCGCCCAACGCGGAAGGAACGACAGGCATTCCAGCCTGTGAAATGTGACGAAGGCCCGTGGGCCTTCGTCCGAAGTCATGAACCGTCAGGCCTGATCAGGCAACGACGTAAGGCAGCAGGCCGAGGAAGCGGGCGCGCTTGATGGCCTTGGCCAGTTCGCGCTGCTTCTTCTGCGAAACAGCCGTGATGCGGGACGGAACGATCTTGCCGCGCTCGGAAATGTAGCGCTGCAGGAGACGAACGTCCTTGTAGTCGATCTTCGGAGCGTTGGCGCCGGAGAAGGGGCACGTCTTGCGACGGCGGTTGAACGGGCGACGTGCCGGAGAGGAAGAAGTATCAGCCATTGTCTTAGTCTCCTTTATGCACGGTCACGGCGCGGGCCGCGGTCAGAACGCTCGGGACGGTCACCGTCACGGCGCGGACGGTCATCGCCATCGCGGCGCGGACGGTCGTCACGGTCACGCTTCTGCATCATTGCAGACGGGCCCTCTTCGTGGGCTTCGACGGCAACGGTCATGTAGCGCAGGACGTCTTCGGAAATGCGCATCTGGCGTTCCATTTCCTGGATTGCAGCGGCCGGAGCCGTGATGTCCATGAGAACGTAGTGAGCCTTGCGGTTCTTCTTGATGCGGTAGGTGAGGGACTTGAGGCCCCAGTTCTCGACGCGGCCGATCTTGCCACCATTGGTCTCGATAACACTCTTGTAGGATTCTACGAGGGCATCGACCTGCTGCGGCGTCACGTCCTGACGGGCGAGAAATACGTGTTCGTAAAGTGCCATTGGCTTGCCTTTCTTGCGTTTCGATCAAACCCGGGCATGGCGCCAAGCCTCAACGACTGTTCAATTTGCTCAACGAAGAGCAGCAAGAAAAGCGTTTCGAGATACGGTCGAGAGCGGAAACACGGGAGGCCGGAAACCCTGTGGTTCCATGTCGAATGGTTTCCCATCCGGACCCTCCGTTCAGCCACCAGCCATTAGACCGGGTCAAACGATGAGGCGGCTTATACGCGGTTTTGACGAGAATGCAAGGGGCGGGCTGCTTTTGTCGGCGAGGTGACCCGAAAATGTCGCCCTACCTCGAAACGCTTGTCCAGTATAAGTGTTGCACGCGCTCCGCGTAGCATAACCAACTTCATGAAGATCTAATATATTAGTATTTTCTTCACGATGATTGTTCGCGAAAATATTATAAAGATCAAGTACAGAATATGATAGAAAAAGTAGGAGATTCTCCTGCTGGATTGAGCGGCGGGGCGGGTGTCGAAATCCGCTGCTCACCGAGGCACTGAAGGCCTGGCGCGCCCTGATCGGCACGAATGGGCATTCGGGTCGATATATTTGGGTATTTTTGCATGGTCTACAGCAACAGGGCAAATTCTCGCGCGCAGGTCCGGAATGTCATTCTGGCAACCGGTTTCTTCTTGCTGGTTGCAGTGGCACTGACCTTCATGATGATGCACGTCGTCTGGACCATGCGGGACAGGACAAACGCCATTGACGATGCGCGAGCGGTCCAGGCAGCCGATGCCGCCGTCGATGCCTTCAAGAACAGACTGTCTTCGACGGTGCGGGACAATGCTGTCTGGGATGACGCTTATGCGGCGGTCACCGGTGGCACGATTGCGGACTGGGGATTCTCCAACTGGGGATCGACCACGACAGATTATGAGCTTTACGATGCCGCCGTGGTGAGTGCGCCGGACGGCTCGTCCGCGATGGCCTATCTGAAGGGCAAGCAGTTTGACGCGTTACGCTTCTTCGGACCCGGATTTGCCCGTCAGGTGCGCTTTGCCAGCGCGCCCAACCTGCCGCCTGTGGCGAACTTCTTCCGCGTCGGTGACGCCATCTATCTGGTCGCCTCGCAGGCGATCCAGCCTTACAAGGAAGCCAATCGCAAGCCGGGCGTCTATGACGTCCTGACGCTCGCAAAGCAACTGGACGACCGCAAGGTCGGCAACATTGCGCACGAATACAAGCTCGAAGGCCTGCGCCTGACCGAGCGTCTTTCCGGTGATGAGCTCGTCACACGGATCAAGGGCGCAGACGGCCGCGACATTGCCTATCTCGAGATGCCGTCGCAGCGACCGGGGTCGCGGGTCTACAGCGAGCTCGATGCCTACATCATTTCCTCGGGCGTTGTACTCGGACTTTTCCTTCTCGCCGTGCTTCTGGCCGGCAACGTGGAAACCAGGCGGCTGATCCGGCAGACCGAAAATGCCGTCTTTGATGCCAATCATGACAGTCTCAGCGGTCTTCAGAACCGTCGCGGCATTCTCGAGTTCATGTCCCGGTGCCTTGCCACGCATGAGGTTGATCAGCCGAGCCCGCTGACATTGCTGTTTGTCGACCTTGACGGGTTCAAGGCAATCAATGACGCCTGGGGTCACGCAGTTGGCGATGCCGTCATCAAGACGGTTGCTGAGAAGCTGGCCCATTGCAGCCCCGAAATCATCGGGGTCGCGCGCCTGGGTGGCGATGAATTTGCCCTCGTGCATCGCGGTGGGATAGCCGCCGCAGACATCGGATCGATGATCCTTGGCTTGTTCGACGAGCCGATCGACGTTGAAGGTCGCGTATGCGAAGTCGGTGCCAGCATCGGTTACGTCCATGCGGGCGAGGGGCTCGATGCGCTTGAGTTGATGCGCCGCGCCGACATGGCGCTTTATCGTGCCAAAGAAACTGGCCGTGGTCGCGTTGTCGCTTACACCCCCGATCTGGATGCAGAGCGCGAGCAGGTCCAGCATCTTGAAGGCAAGCTTCGGGCCGCAATCTCCAGCGAGGCCATCGACGTCGCCTTCCAGCCGCTCTTCCAGGCAGAAACCAACAGGATCCAAGGTGTCGAGGCCCTTGCACGCTGGCAGACGGAAACCGGCGCCATCAGCCCCGCGATCTTCGTGCCGCTCGCCGAAAAGTCGGGCCTTATCGATCAGCTTGGCCTGCTTGTCCTCAAGAAGTCGATTGCCGCCGCGTCCAGCTGGCCGGATCTTTCGATATCCGTGAATGTGTCGCCCATTCAGCTCTGCAATCCAAATTACGTTTCGACGGTGCTGGATGTTCTCGAAGAGAGTGGTTTCGAACCGCGCCGGCTGATCCTGGAAGTAACGGAAGGGGTATTGATCTCCAATCCCGAACTCGCGCGGCGTTCAATCGTTGCGCTCAAGGCCAAGGGCATTCGCTTTGCGCTGGACGATTTCGGCTGCGGCTACGCCAGCATCGGCGCGCTGCGTGAATTTGGCTTTGACTGCATGAAGATCGATCGTTCGCTCGTCCATGCGGCAGACAACAATGAAACCGATCTGGCGCTCCTGCGCGCCACGATATCGCTGGCGGTTGCGCTTCGTATCCCGGTCACTGCCGAAGGCATCGAGAACGCCGAGCAGGCGCTTCTCGTGCGTGACGCCGGTTGCGACCTGATGCAGGGCTACCTTCTCGGAAGGCCGATGACGTCGGATCAGATCACGGAAATCCTATCCGCGCCCGACGCTGAACTCCGCCGCGCCTGATCGAAACCTGCGCCAAAATCTAAACCCCGACCGCGCTCCTGAGGTGACCAGCAGCGCATTATTCGGCAGGCGCCGCTTCCATTTCGGGATCCCCGCGGAAGGACAGCTTTCTGGAAATCCATTCGATCTGTGTAAAGATCACCGGCGTGATAAACAGCGTCAGAACCTGAGAGATCAGCAGGCCGCCCACAACGGCGACGCCGAGTGGTTGGCGAAGTTCCGATCCGGGACCCGTACCGAGTGCCACCGGAACGGCCGCCAGAAGCGCGCAGAACGTTGTCATCATTATCGGGCGGAAGCGGCGTACGGCTGCAATATGCATGGCCTTTCCGGGTTCCAGCTTGTCCTCTCGCATTAGCGTCAGCGCAACGTCGATCATCATGATCGCATTCTTCTTCACGATGCCGATCAGCATCAGCAAGCCGATGAGTGCGACAATCGAGAAGTCGAGGCCCCAAAGCTTCAGCGCGAGCAGTGCGCCAAGCGCCGCCGACGGCAGACCGGACAGGATCGTCAATGGATGGGCGAAGCTTTCGTAGAGCACGCCGAGCACCACGTAGATCGTGAGGATCGCGGTCGCAATCAGGAGCCCGGTATTGCCGGTCGACTGCTGGAAGATCTGCGCCGTACCCGCGAGCTCCGTGGTTACGGTTTCCGGCATTCCGATCTGTTGGCGAAGCGTGCTGATCTGGTCGGTCGCGGTCCCCAGTGAAACGCCATCCGGAAGGTTGAAGGATAGCGTGACGGCGGTCAGCTGGCCGGTCTGGTTGACCGTAACAGGCCCCGATGTCCGGGTGATGGTTGCAAAGCTGCTGAACGGCACAAGGACGCCAGCGGTCGTCGGCACCCTGAGCGCACCGAGATCCGTCTCGTCCCAGGGGCGGCTCTGGTCGAGCTCCAGAATCACGTCGTAGCTATTGCCGGTGGTCTGGATCTGCGTTGCCGTCAGCGTCCCGAAAGCCGCCTCAAGCGTATTGCGGATCGAGGCAGGCGTAATACCGAGCGAATTGGCGCGATCGTTGTCGATCTTGATGTCGGCCTGGAGCGCGTTGTTCTGCAAGTCCGTGGCCACATCGATGAAATGGGCTGGATCTGCCGTCATTGCGTCCTGCAATTTCGCAGACCACTGGCGCGTGTCGTCGGCATTCAGCGACTTCAAGACAACCTGATACTGGCTCTGCGTCGAGCGGCCGCCGAAGCGAAGGCTCTGCACGGGAACGATAAAGGTCTTGATGCCTGCAATGGCTGAAAGCCCCCGGCGCATTTGTGCCAGCGTGGTTTCTAGTGCCGGGCGCTCCGTCCGGTCCTTTAGCTGAACGAACATCGAGCCGGAGTTGAAGGTCGCGCCGTTGGGACCGGAACCCAGTGATGATGTGACATGCAGGACGGCAGGGTTTTCAGCAATGATCGCAGCAGCGCGAGACTGAAGGTCCACCATGGCCTGATAGGAAATATCCTGGCGTGCCTGTGTCGAAACGGTCAGCAGTCCATTGTCTTCGCTGGGGAAGAAGCTGCGGGGCAGGGTGGTGAACAGCCAGGCCGATCCCACGAAGGACAGCAGGAAGATTACCGTGATGATTGTCTTGTTCTGCAGACACCAGCCGACGGAGCGGTCGTATCCGTCATTGACACGGTCAAACAGCGTCTTCTTGCCACCGTGGTCCTCATGCATGTTGGGCAGACGTGCTGTCAGCATCGGGGTGACCGTCAGCGATACAACGGCGGACGCCAGGATCGACAACGAAACCACGACGCCGAATTCGTTGAGAACGCGACCCACGACGCCGCCCATCAGCAGGATCGGCAGGAACACAGCCACCAGCGAAAGCGACATGGAGATAATGGTTGCCATCACCTCGCGGCTGCCCTTGATCGCCGCCTCGAAGGGCGCCATGCCCTCTTCGACATAGCGAACGATGTTCTCGAGCATCACGATGGCGTCGTCCACCACCAGGCCGACGGCGAGCGTGAGGCCGAGCAGCGAGATGTTATCGATCGACAGGTTCAGCCAGTACATCGCGCCGAAAGTCGCAACGATCGACAAAGGCACCGCGAGCGCGGGGATCATGGTCGCCCAGAAGCGGCGTAGGAACAGGTAGATGACAAGCACAACAAGTGCGATGGTGATCGCGAGCGTCTTCTGAACGTCCCAGACGGCTTCGCGGATCGAGTTGGAGGCATCGTTGACGACCTTAAGATGCATGCCTGAAGGCAGGTCGGCTTCCAGCTGGGGAATTTCGGAATTGACGCGGTCAACAACGTCGACCGTGTTGGCGTCCGGCTGCCGGTAGACGGCGAGCGCGATCGTCGGCTTGCCGTCAAGCCAGCTGCCCTGGGTCGTATTGTCGATGCTGTCGACGACGTTGGCGACATCGCCAAGTCGGATGACGCGACCGTTGTTGGTTGAAATGATCAGGGTCCGGAATTCGTCTGCATTGGTGCGCTGCGTATTCGCGTTCAGCGATAGCGCCTGCGAACTGTTCTGCAGCGTGCCAAGCGGCGTCTGGTCGTTTGCCGCTTTCAGGGCGTTGGCGACGTCGACCAGGCTTATGCCGCGCGCATTCAGCTTGTTCGCATCAGCCTCGACTCTGACTGCATAGGTCTTGGAACCGAATACCTGAGCCTGCGCCACGCCTTCGATGGTGGACAATGCAGGTGAGAGGACGTTCTGCGCGATGTCGTCCATCTGCGTCAGGGGCGCCGTTTCACTGGTCAGCGCAAGGAAGATGATCGGGCTATCGGCAGGGTTGACCTTTCGGTAGCTCGGCGTGCTGGTCAGGTTGCTCGGCAGTGCCCGCTGGCTGCGCGCGATTGCGGCCTGAACGTCGGCGGCTGCCGCATCGATGTTTCGGCTGAGATCGAACTGAAGTGTGATGCGCGTACTGCCAAGCGAAGAACTCGCCGTGATGGAATCAATGCCCGCAATCGTCTGGAACTGCTTGATCAGTGGTGTGGCGACGGCTGATGCCATTGTATCGGGAGAGGCGCCTGCAAGCTGGGCGGAGACGCTGATGGTCGGAAAGTCGGCCTGCGGAAGTGCGGCGACCGGCAACTGCCGGAAGGCCGCGACACCGCCGGCAATGAGGCCGACAATCAGGAGAATTGTAGCGACGGGGCGCCGGATAAAGACTTCTGAAATGTTCACGGCTCAGTCCGCCTTCTTCACAGTTTGGCCGCCGGAGGACGCGGCGGCACCCGGTTCATCGGCGCTGGCGACGTCCGGTTTCTTCTTGCCGCCGGACTTCCCGCCATCGGCCTTGCCATCCGGTTTCTTGCTGCCATCGTCGATCTTCACTGCGGCACCGTCTGTCAGCGACTGCTGCCCTTCAACGACAACCTTTTCCCCAGCCTTGATGCCGTCGGACACGCCGGCAGTTCCATCAGAGCGCAGCGCAACAGTCACGGTGCGCATCTGGGCCTTTCCGTCATCGCCGATCACGAAGGCAGCCATGCCCTTCTGTTGCGGCGAGATCGCTGCGTTCGGCACCAGAACGATGTTGTGAACGACGCCGATCGTTGCCCGTGCATTGATAGATTCGCCTGGCCAGAAAACGCGGGAAGAATTGTCCAGTAGCGCCCAGAGCCGGAATGTCCCGGACGACTGGTCGACCTGGTTGTCGATAAAGGTAACGGCGCCCGTCACCGATTGCGTACCGTCATTGGCGTTTGTCGGCTGAACCGCGACCGTCAGTTCGCCTTTGGCGAAGGCTTCACGAACCGATCGCAGATCGGCTTCCGAAAGCGTGAACTGGGCATAGACGTGGTTGATATCGACGATCGTGCCGACGGCCGCACCGGCGGCGACGTAAGCGCCCTTGGATACGGAAATGATACCGAGCTTGCCGTCGTAAGGTGCGACGACCTGCGCATTCGACAGCGCGACCTTGTCGGCTTCGATCTGGGCCTTGTCGAGTGTCAGCGCGGCCTCGGCCTGCTGCAGTGCAGCCTTGGCATTGTCGGTCGCCTGCTGGGTCGATGCACCCTGAACGCCGAGATCCGCCGTGCGCTTCATGGTCACGACAGCATTCTCGTAGGTTGCCTGGTCCTTGGCAAGCGTTGCCTGGTCCTTGGCGAGCGTCGCTTCCAGCGCCCGCGTATCATAGGCCACCAGAACCTGGCCGGCCTTCACTTCGGCACCATTTTCCACCTTGATATCCGTCACCACGCCGGCAACGGGGCTCGAGAGGGACGTGGTGTCACGCGCGGAAATGAAACCGAAACTGTCACGCAGAACCGGCAGATCGCCGGCCTTCGCCTCGACCACCTTCACGGTTACGGCCGTGTTTGCGCGCTTCCCGCTCGCATCACCACGCTTGCCCGCTGATTGACCCTTGTCGGCCGATGCCTGATCCCCAGCCTGACCCGATGCGGCGCCAGAAGGCTGGATATAGGCCGCAACTTGCGCTGGGAGGTATGGAGCAAGCTGCGCCCGGTATACATAGGCAGCTCCACCGAGCGCCACGAGAATGATCAGAGCCCAAAAAGTTCGCATATCGACAACCGTATCAATAGATGAATTCAATTCGTCTTAGTGCTGCACTGCAACGCTGTCACCTAACAATGCTGTAATGTTGTTACAAAGGCAGTCTTATTATTTGTGACTGCCCGAATGACCTCAAAGGCCAAGCACGGTCAGCATCGCGAATGTGGCGAACAGCACAAAATGCGTCATGCCTTCGATTGCATTCGTCTCGCCGTCCGAGAAGTTGATGGCGGCCACCACGATGGTGATGGCGACCATGGTTGTCTGCGACGGCGACATCGCCATGATGAAGGGCTGCCCCGTGTAAAGGGCTATGGCCTCCATGACCGGCACAGTCAGGATGACTGTCGAAAGTGACGCGCCCATGGCAATATTGACGACAACCTGCATCCGGTTGGAGAGAGCCGCTCGCAGGGCAGTCAGGATTTCAGGCGCGGCGGATATTGCAGCAACGACAACGGCGACAAGGCCAGCTGGCGCGCCGCTCCCTTTGAGGCCGTGATTCATCATCGGTGTCATCAGTTCGGCGAGGATGCCGATGAGGACGACACCGATCGCAACGGTGACGGAGGAGACCGCAGTCGAACCCTGCATCTCATGTTCTTCCTCGCGTGACCGCGTTCCGCGCGGATACGTGTAGGAAAAGAAATAGCTGTGCTTGCCGGTCTGCATACGCAGGAAAAGCGTGTAGAGCACGATCATCGCGCCGATGGTGAAAACCGAATAGACATGCCACTCGGCCGCGGGGATGAATTCGGGAACGATCATGGAAATCCCCATGGCCGTCAGGATCATGACAGCATAGGTCCGGCCTGAGTCGTCATTGTAGCGCTGTTCGCCGTGACGCAGGCCTCCGAGCAGGGCCGCCAGACCGATCAGGCCATTGATGTCCAGCATCACCGCTGAATAGATTGTGTCTCGAACGAGGGTTGGGGAGGATTCCTCACCCTGCATGACGATACCCAGCACCACCACTTCGACCAGCACCGCCGAAAGGGTCAGGATCATCGAGCCATAGGGGTCAGGCACCTTTGCCGCGAGCACTTCTGCATGGTGGGCGACGCGCTGCGAAACCATGATGATGACAACGACGAGTCCCGCTGCCGCGAAAAGGGCAGGACCCTTGCCGGCGTCAATCACGGAATGCTCAGCGTAAAAGCCCAAGAGAGCTACGATCGCCGCAAACAACAGTTGAAATTCTCGCCGAACAAACGCCATGATTCTTCCCGAACGTCTCTTTGGTATAAACACCGAGTCACATGCATCGCAAACGCAAACTCCAGTAGCAACCCGAGATTACGTGTGCGATCGACCGGTGACAATGAAACGTTAAGCTGTTATGCCTTTGAAAGTCTTGGCATGACGCTTTGAGGGGGACATTTCATGGGTTTGTTCGATGGACTGGGTTCGATCGTCAGCGACGTTCTGAGCGGCAAGCAGGTAAACCTGCTGTCGGTCGCAGAACAGGTCTTCGCCAATGCTGGCGGTGTGAACGGCATTCTTGCACAGTTGCAACAGTCGGGCCTGAGCGATCAGGTTGCCTCCTGGGTCAGCACCGGCACCAATATTCCGGTTTCGGCAGACCAGATCCGGTCTGCTCTCTCGCCTGATCAGATGTCGAGCATGGCCAACGCCCTCGGCATCGATATCAATCACCTTCCCGAACTTCTGGCCGAACATCTGCCCAAGGCGGTCGATGCAGCGAGCCCGAACGGGGCACTTCCGTCGTGATGCCGGAAGGCCCGCACTTACGATACCCATTGGCGAACCTTGGAGCTGACACAGAATGTATGACAAACTGATCTTTACCGCAGCCGGCGCATTGCTGGCAGCCATCGCATTTTCCTCTCCGGCCAGCGCGCTTTCGATGAAGGAGTGCGGCGTCAAGTATCAGGCGGCCAAGGCCGATGGATCCGCCAAGGACATGAAGTGGAACGATTTCCGCGCCAAGTTCTGCGGCTCTGATGCTGCCGCTGCCGACAAGGCCGACGAAGCTGACGTCGCCAAGACCACGGAAGCCAAGGAACCGGAAAAGCCAACCGCGGCTGCCCCGAAGGGCGTGACCTTCCCGACCGCAGTCGACAAGAAGTATGCCTCTGAAACGCCCGGCAAGGGCCGTCTGCACACCTGTGTTGACGCCTACCATGCCAACAAGGACGCCGGCACGCTCGGTGGCCTGAAGTGGATTCAGAAGGGCGGCGGCTTCTGGAGCCTTTGCACCGCGAAGATCAAGGCTGGCGCCTGATCTCAAGGTCACGCACGGAACAACAAAGGAAAGGCGACCGAAAGGTCGCCTTTTTCATGTCAGGGTGCTTGGGAGGACGCTAGCCGCTGACGGAAATGCTGGCCGATGCGCTGACGGAGACGGATGTCTGGCTGGCAACGTCGTCGGGCGTGCCGGGGCCGATCACAAGGTTGCCCGTCTTGTCGTCATAAGACACGCTTGCCTTGCCTGTTGCGGCATCCCCGGTCAGGTTGACGGTGATCGCGTCGCCCGTGTTGCCGAAGGCAATCGTGACAGTGTTGCCGGACTGGCTCCAGGTTGCAGCCGACATGTCGAGCTTGGCCGTCCCGTCGGCGGAGAACAGGTTGATCGAAACCGCGCCGTTGGAATTGATGATATCCTTGCCGTCGCCCTGCGAGTAAAAATACTGAGCCGCCTCGCTACCGGTATTGTCCAGGTTGATGACGTCATCGCCCTTGCCACCGGAAATGCCGAACATTGAGCTTGCCTTGACATTGACCACGTCATTGCCGTCGCCGCCGTCCACCAGCGTTGCGAACTTCGCATCGACATTCACCGTGTCATTGCCTTCGCCGCCATAGACGCCGAACGCGAGCGAATTTGTCTTCACATTGACGGTATCGTTTCCTGCTTCGCCACTGACAGCCATCACGACGCCGTGCGCATCGATATTGAGCGTGTCGTTGCCGTCACCGGTTCCGACGCCCATGACGGTCGGCAGCATCGCATTGCCGTGTCCATGATCGCCATGGTGCCCATGGTCGCCGTCAGTGCCATGCTGCCTGTCGCTACCGCCGCCAACAGTGATGTTGACCACATCGTTGCCGGCGCCGGACGTCACCGCATAGGCGCGGGCCGCGTTGATGTTGATCGTATCATTGCCGTCGCCGGTCGAGGCATTGCTGACCTGACCCTGCGTGTCGATGGATGTCGAGGTATCACCGTTGGCCGCCATTACGATCTGGATGATCGAGTCGATGGCCTTGCTTGCCGCATTGCCAAACGTGCCTTCCACTTCCGCCGCAGCATGAAAAGCACCGTTCTGGTCAACCTTGTCGATCGAAGCCGACTGGAAAAGCTGCAGGACGGATGTGTTCCGGAATGCGCCCGAGATATGCGAAGAAGCATCTATCATGAGGGCCCCCCAACAAGACCTCCGAAATCAGCCTGGCAAAATGCCCGTTTCGTAAGTCATGGTGGACGCAACACGTAAACGAAAGATTAATGGCGGGTCGTCAGGTTTTGCAGCGCGACGCGTTCGATGAAACGCTCGAACGACGTGAAAGCGCTTCGCAGCTATGCATGTTCGTTCCGCTTATCTCAATCCAATGAGCGGAAGGAACAGATATCAGCGTTTCAACCGCCGCATTGGTGGGCGTTGGCAATGATCTTGCCAATCATCTGCTCGGCGAGTGCCGAAGCCTTGTCGGCGGACAGGTTGCGGTAGGTGGCGTAATAGGTTGCCAGTTCGCCCTGGGCTGCCGTGACAAGAGCAGCCGACACCGATTTTGGCCGCTTGGCAGGCTCTTGCTCCGTTCCACTGGCATCCGAAATTCCCAGCCGGGCGAGATCGACGCTCTGCTGGTATGATCTGTAGGCTGCGAACCGGATGGTGCCTTCGCAATCCGGCCAGGTCTTCAGGAGGCGGGCATCCAGTTCATCAAGCTTGGGCAGGGGCGGTAGCGTTTGTTCGCAATCCGTCGACGGCACGAAATTGTCGAGCGAACTGCCAAAGACGGATGCGGTGGCGTCGACCAGAGCGGGGCGCTTGAGAATGGCTGCACATGGAATTGTAAGACTTTCTGATCCGTCTGATACAAAAGCCGGCGTGACGTTGAGGAAGCTGACAAACGCCTTTTCACTCTTACCGACGTCGTCTGCGGTGACAATGCCAGCATCCTTCAGGATATCACGGCCATAGGAACGGGCCTCATCGGTTTTGAATGCCTCCATGAAAGGTGTGGCTACCTTTACGAGCGCGGCGCGATCGGTGTCATGGGACGGGTCCGCCCAGTCCTTACCCGATGGAAGTGCCAGCGAGATGGTCAGCGCTTCGTAGAGCGGGGACATCGCGGGCGACAGGGTTTTCAGGGTATCGAGGGCGGTTTTCGGATCGCTCACCAGCAGGGCAACTGCCAGGTCGCCATTGCGGCGGTTATAGGCATTGAGAATGCAGGTGTTTACATCGGCCGCTTCACCCGTGAAGCAGACGTCACGTTCCTTCAGCCAGGCACGCTGCGCCTTGACTTCATTGCTCGGTCCGTTGCCGTAGGCGCTCGTCTTAGAGGCTGCCGGATAGAGTTGCGCCATCAAACGGTCGGCTGAGGCCAGGCGCGGATCGCCGCATATGGCCTTTTCAACCGGCTGGGTGGCCTTCGCGCAATCGAAACTCGGCCCGTCCGACGTGGCCGCGCGCGCAGCAGACGGCGCGAGCGGCCCGAGGGAGGCAAGAACCAGCGTGGCGAGCAGAGCAAAGGCGAGCCCCAACGTCTTTTTGGCCATGTCCTTCTCCTCCGGATTTATCCGTTTTATCAGATGGGTAGCGGATATTGACGGTGAATGTGGCGGATTTCCCGCATGATGTCATCGGACAATTTCACGTCCTTGGCATCAATGTCGGTCTTCAGCTGCTCCATGGTCGTTGCGCCAATGATGACAGATGCCATGAACGGGCGCGTCAGGCAGAAGGCGAGTGCCAGCTGGGCAGGATCAACGCCGTGCTTGCGTGCCAGCTCCACATAGGCGCGAACCGCTGCATCCTCGTAGCCGCCAAAACGACCGCCGAGATCCGGGTTGATGAGCCCGCGTGAGCCGGATGGACGCGCGCCGTCAAGATACTTGCCAGTCAGAAGTCCGGCTGCCAGCGGTGAATAGGCGAGCAGCCCAACCTGTTCGTGGTGGCAGACTTCGGCAAGATCGGTATCGAACTTGCGGTCGAGCAAATTGTATTCGTTCTGGATCGACACCATGCGTGGAAGGCCATGGGCATCGGCAAGCTGCTGGTACTTCATCACGCCCCAGGAGGTTTCGTTGGAAACGCCCCATGTGCGGATCTTGCCTTCCTTTGTCAGCCTGCCAAGGGCCTCGAGGGCGTCGAGGAGCTCAGCGGTCGAGGCAGCCGTGTCCTGCTTGAACGGATTGAAGCTCCAGTTCGACCGAAAGGCATAGCCGCCACGGTTGGGCCAATGCAGCTGATAGACATCGATGTAGTCTGTGCCGAGCCGCTGCAGGTTGAGTTCCACGGCCTTGATGATTTCCGGCCCGCTGATCGGTACGCCACCACGGATGTATTCGCGCCCGCGCCCGGAGATCTTCGTCGCAAGAATGATCTTGTCACGGTTGCGGCGCGCCTGGAACCATGTGCCGATGAAGCGTTCGGTATCGCCCTGTGTTTTTGCGCCCACGGGCGTGGTCGGGTAAAGCTCGGCCGTATCGAAGAAGTTGACGCCGTGCTCGACGGCGTAGTCCATTTGCTCGTGTGCTTCAGCCTCGGTGTTCTGGGTGCCCCAGGTCATGGTGCCGAGGCAGATTTCGGAAACATTGAGATCGCTTGCGCCGAGTTTGTTGTATTTCATGAACAGGAAGTCCTTCACGGGCGGGCCCGCCAGCAATGGCACCGAACGGGCCAGGCGGGTTCATGGGGGATGAGTTGCGCGCAAACAAACAATATTCGTTTGGATATTTCAACGGCAATTCGCGTCACTGCTGTGTCGAAATGGGCTATTCACTTGACTCGAGCGTCAAGAATGTGAATGGAAACTCCCAAGAACAAGGCTTTCAGGGAAACATCCATGGCAATCGCATTCACTTTTCCCGGTCAGGGCAGCCAGACCGTGGGCATGGGCAAGAACCTCGCCGAGCAGTTTGCGGAGGCGCGCGCCGTCTTTCAGGAAGTCGACGAGGCATTGGGCGAGAAGCTGTCGAGCGTCATGTGGGAGGGCCCCGAAGAGACGCTCATCCTGACAGCCAACGCACAGCCGGCACTGATGGCTGTCTCGATGGCCGCGATCCGCGTCATGGAAGCGCGTGGCCTCGTGCTCAACGACAAGGTGGCCTACGTCGCCGGCCATTCGCTGGGTGAATATTCGGCCCTTTGCGCAGCAGGGACGTTTTCGATTGCCGATACAGCACGCCTTTTGCGCATCCGTGGCAACGCCATGCAGGCAGCAGTCCCGGCAGGCAAGGGCGCGATGGCGGCCATCATCGGTCTTGAGCATGGTGACGTCGAAGCCGTCTGTGCCGAAGCTTCAGCTCTTGGCTCCGTCCAGATTGCCAATGACAATGGTGGTGGCCAGCTGGTGATTTCCGGCGAGAAGGCCGCCGTTGAAAAGGCGGCAGAACTTGCGACCGCCAAGGGTGCCAAGCGCGCATTGATGCTTTCGGTCTCCGCACCTTTCCATTCCGCACTCATGACGCCCGCCGCCGACGCGATGCGCGAGGCGCTGGCCAAGGTTGAGAAGCGCAATCCGATCGTGCCGGTTATCGCCAACGTGCGCGCTGCTCCCGTTTCGGATGCGGCACTGATTGCGGATCTTCTCGTCGAGCAGGTGACCGGCCAGGTTCGCTGGCGCGAAACAGTCGAATGGTTCGGCAAGAATGACGTGACGACGCTTTATGAAGTTGGCTCCGGCAAGGTGCTGACGGGTCTGGCGCGCCGCATCGACAAGGCTGTCAACGGCATCGCCGTCAACACGCCGGACGACATCGCCAAGGCGCTCGAAACCTTGCTCGCCTGAGCACCCATTTCATCAGGGACTACTTGTTATGTTTGATCTTTCTGGCCGCAAGGCACTCGTCACCGGCGCATCCGGCGGTATCGGCGAGGAAATCGCAAAAATCCTTCATGCCCAGGGCGCCATTGTCGGCCTGCATGGCACGCGCGCCGAGAAGCTTGAACAGCTCGCCAACGAACTCGGCGAACGGACCTTCATCTTTCCGGCAAACCTTTCGGACCGCGATGCCGTCAAGGCACTTGGCGAAAAGGCGGAAGCCGATCTCGGCGGCGTCGACATTCTGGTCAACAATGCCGGCATCACCAAGGATGGTCTCTTCGTGCGCATGAGCGACGACGATTGGGATGCGGTTCTGGAAGTCAACCTGACCTCCGTTTTTCGCCTGACGCGTGAGCTTACCCATCCGATGATGCGCCGCCGTTTCGGCCGCATCATCAACATCACGTCCGTCGTCGGCGTGACCGGCAATCCGGGGCAGGCGAACTACTGCGCCTCCAAGGCCGGCATGATCGGCTTCTCCAAGTCGCTGGCGCAGGAGATCGCAACCCGCAACGTGACGGTCAATTGCGTCGCTCCGGGCTTTATCGAAAGCGCGATGACCCACAAGCTCAACGACAAGCAGAAAGACGCCATCATGGGCGCGATCCCGATGCGCCGCATGGGCTCGGGCGCCGAGGTTGCGTCTGCCGTTGCCTATCTTGCCTCCAACGAGGCGGGCTATGTCACGGGCCAGACGATCCACGTCAATGGCGGCATGGCAATGATCTGAGGCGCGAGCCTTTTAAATCGATTGGTTGGAAGCCGTGAATTGGTGTTGAGAGCGGCGACCAAACATATTTATGGCTTTGCGGCGGACATAAACCGTGTTAAGCGGGCCATGACTGAGAGCAGTCAACCGGCGGCAATCGAAGTTTTTTGAGCCGTACCGGGGATTGATGAGATGCCTTTCATGGCGCCTGCCATGGCTGGTACGATAAATAGGAAGCCGCAAGGCATCTTTGAAAAAGACAAGGGTCGAGGATACCGACATGAGCGATATCGCAGAACGCGTAAAGAAAATTGTTATTGATCATCTTGGCGTTGATGCCGACAAGGTTGTTGAAGGCGCAAGCTTCATCGACGATCTGGGCGCCGACTCTCTCGACACCGTCGAGCTCGTGATGGCTTTCGAAGAAGAATTCGGCATCGAAATCCCGGATGACGCTGCTGACTCGATCCTGACCGTCGGCGACGCCGTCAAGTTCATCGAGAAGGCACAGGCCTGATCAAGGCTTTGTCTTTCGAGACACGGGCGGGCTTACCGGCCCGCTCAGGTCCGGTTTTCCGGGCCTTTTTTAATGATGGAAGCGAAACCGGAAACCCGTTCCAAAAGCCGTGAAACGGCCGGGAACATCCGGCAGAGTGGTTCCTGGCGGCCTCGCAGGGCAGGGGAACCAGCGATCGATGGGGAGCATGCGGGCGATGAGACGTGTTGTAATCACCGGTCTGGGGATGTTGACGCCACTGGGCTGTGGGGCCGAAGTCACCTGGGAGCGCCTGCTGGCTGGCCAGAATGGCGCCCGCAAGGTCACCGAATTCGAGGTCGAGGATCTTCCTGCAAAGATCGCCTGCCGTATTCCATTTGGCGACGGTTCGGATGGCACGTTCAATGCCGACGACTGGATGGAGCCGAAGGAACAGCGCAAGGTCGATCCCTTCATCATCTACGCTGTGGCCGCTGCCGACATGGCTCTCGCCGACGCCAACTGGCATCCCGAAACGGATGAAGACCAGTGCGCGACCGGCGTTCTCATCGGTTCTGGCATCGGTGGTATCGAGGGCATTGTCGAGGCGGGCTATACGCTACGCGACAAGGGCCCACGCCGTATTTCGCCCTTCTTCATTCCTGGCCGCCTGATCAACCTTGCCTCCGGCCAGGTTTCGATCAAGCACAAGCTGCGCGGCCCCAACCACTCGGTTGTCACTGCCTGTTCGACCGGCGCGCATGCCATCGGCGATGCATCGCGCCTGATTGCGTTGGGCGACGCCGACGTCATGGTGGCCGGTGGAACGGAAAGCCCGGTCAGCCGCATTTCGCTTGCCGGTTTTGCCGCCTGCAAGGCGCTCTCGACGCAGCACAATGACGATCCGCAGAAGGCCTCGCGCCCCTATGACCGCGACCGCGACGGTTTCGTCATGGGTGAGGGCTCCGGCATTGTTGTTCTCGAAGAGCTGGAACACGCCAAGGCGCGCGGCGCCAAGATCTATGCGGAAGTGGTCGGCTATGGCCTTTCGGGCGACGCATATCACATCACTGCACCGTCGGAAGATGGCGAAGGTGCATTCCGCTGCATGACCATGGCGCTGAAGCGCGCCGGCCTGACGGCGTCCGACGTTGACTACATCAACGCCCACGGCACCTCGACGATGGCGGACACGATCGAGCTGGGCGCCGTCGAGCGACTGCTCGGCAATCATGCGGCCAACGTTTCAATGTCGTCGACCAAGTCCGCGACCGGTCATCTTCTCGGTGCTGCCGGTGCGATCGAGGCGATCTTTGCAACGCTGGCGATCCGCGACAACGTCGCGCCGCCGACGCTGAACCTCGACAATCCCGACGTGGAAACGGCGATCGACCTGGTGCCGCACAAGGCACGCAAGCGCAAGATTGACGTCGCGCTGTCCAATTCCTTCGGCTTCGGCGGCACAAATGCATCGCTGGTGCTGAAACGTTATGCCGATTGAGAAATAGCCTCCGGGCGGCTGAGATCGGGTTTTCGCGATGAAATCCCGTTTTTGCCGCAATGAGTGGCCAATGAGGGGCCAGGCTAGACCTGACCCAAACGCCCGGAAAATGCTGTCGGCACGGAATGTGCCGCCAGCCGCCGGCCCGAAATTCGAGGAATGCCTGTGAACGAGACAAACCCGAACCAGGAACCACGTCCCGAGGCTGAGCAGAAGCCGGCTGCCTCAGGCCCCATCATTCCCGTTTCCGCCAAGGAAGCGTTGCGCCCAGTCGCCGCTCCGCCGCCGCCGCCGAGGACCCGAAAGTCGCGCGGCTCGCGCAGCCAGATCGTGCTGTTCATGAACTTCGTCATGACGGTGCTGGTCTTCCTCACGCTGGCAATTGGCGGAATTGTCTACTACGCACTCTCCACCTTCTCGGAGCAGGGGCCGCTTGCGGTCAACAGCAACTTCATCATCAAGCCGGGCACGGGCGTCGGAGATATCGCGCGCGGTCTGGAGCGTGACGGCATCATTAGCGATGCCCGTGTCTTCCAGTACGTGACGAAGAGCTATCTGCACGGCAAGACGCTGAAGGCCGGCGAATATGAAATCAAGGCCGGAGCCTCGATGCGGGAAATCATGGACCTGCTGATTTCCGGCAAGTCCATCCTTTATTCGATCTCTCTGCCGGAGGGCCTGACCGTACAGCAGGTCTTCGACAAGCTGCGCCTCGATCCGATCCTCGAGGGCGACCTGCCGTCCAGCCTGCCTGCAGAAGGTACGCTGCGCCCGGATACCTACAAGTTCACCCGCGGCACCAAGCGCAGCGACATCGTCGCGCAGATGACCTCCGCGCAGAAGAAGCTGGTGCACGATATCTGGGAAAAGCGTAGCCCCGACCTGAAGCTGAAGGACGAAAACGCCTTCGTGACGCTCGCGTCGATCGTCGAAAAGGAAACCGGCAAGACCGACGAGCGTTCGCTGGTTGCCTCGGTCTTCCTCAATCGTCTGCAGAAGAACATGCGCCTTCAGTCCGATCCGACCGTGATCTATGGAATTTTCGGCGGCGCGGGCAAACCTGCGGACCGTCCGATCTACCAGTCGGACCTGAAGAAGAATACGCCTTACAACACCTATGTCATCGATGGCTTGCCGCCGGGTCCGATCTGCAATCCGGGCCGTGCGGCACTGGAGGCGGTTGCCAATCCGTCGAAGACCGACGACCTGTATTTCGTGGCAGATGGGACGGGCGGACACGTCTTTGCGGCAACGCTCGAAGAGCACAATGCCAACGTGAAGAAGTGGCGTCAGTTGCAGGACCAGCAGGATGCGACGCCGCAGGATCAGCCGGCGCAGGCACCTGCCGATGCCAGCCAGCCGGCGAAGCCCGCAGCGGACAAGCCTGCGGCCGACCAGCCGACGGGGCAGTCCGATGCTACAAAGCCGGCTGCGAGCCAGACCGACACGCAGGCACCGGCCGCCACGGATCAGAAGCCGCCGGTACAATAATGCGCCGGGTGCGGCCGTGAAAAAGGTGGGGCGGGAGGGCACGTCCTTTTCAAGGATGCCGGCCTGAATGCGGATAATAAGTGAGGGGGAAGCGTTCGATGGCATTGCAGTCTATGACCGGGTTTTCGCGCGCCGAGGGCGCAGTGGGTCGTTTCCGCTGGGTTTGGGAGCTGCGCTCGGTGAATGGCAAAGGCCTTGATTTGCGCTTCCGCCTGCCGTCGGGTACGGAGGCCCTGGAGCCGGAATGCAAGGCGATTGCCGCGTCGGCATTCTCCCGTGGCAACATCCAGATCGGCTTGACCATTTCGACGACGGAGGAGCGCGTCGAGGCTGTCGTAAACGAAGATGCGCTGAACGCTCTGATGGCGCTGAAGGCGCGTCTTGGTGACGCGATCGACCCTGCGCCGTTGTCGTTGAGCGCCCTGATGGCGATGCGCGGCATCATCGAATTCCGTGAGCCGGTAGAAGAGGAGCGCGCGGTTGAAGCGCGCTACGCCGCAATTCTTCAAACCTTTCGCAGCGCCGTGGAGCAACTCAATGTCATGCGCGAGCGCGAAGGCCAGTCGCTCGCCGCCGTGCTCGGCGGGCATGTAGATACGATCGAGGACCTGACGCTGAAGGTCGAGGCCGATCCGTCGCGTTCTCCTGCCGAGATTGCCCGGCGGCTACAGGCGCAGGTCGAGGCCTTGCTGAGCGCTGCACAGTCGCTCGATCGCGACCGCCTTTATGCTGAGGCAGCCCTGCTCGCCACCAAGGCGGATCTGCGCGAGGAGATTGACCGTCTCAAGGCACATGTCTCTGCAGCAAGGGAGCTTTTGGCGTCTGGCGCGCCAGTGGGGCGAAAGCTCGATTTCCTTGCACAGGAATTTAACCGGGAAACGAATACGATCTGTTCCAAATCGAATGCTACGGCAGTGACGGGGCACGGCCTCGAACTGAAGGTGGTGATCGATCAGTTCCGCGAACAGGTCCAGAATCTGGAGTGAACGATGGCGACGACCGCCTCTCAAAAGATCAACATCGAACGGCGCGGCCTCATGGTCGTGATTTCCTCGCCTTCTGGCGCAGGCAAGTCCACCATATCGCGCAACCTGCTCGAAACGGATCGCGACCTGTCCCTTTCGGTATCGGTGACCACGCGTGCCAAACGCGGCAGCGAGATTGATGGGATCCACTACCACTTCAAGACCCAGCGCGAGTTCGAACTCATGCGCGATGGTGATGCTCTGTTGGAATGGGCAGAGGTTCACGGCAACTTCTATGGTACGCCGCGCGCCGAGGTCGAAAAGGCCATGGGCGAAGGCCGCGACATGCTGTTCGATATCGACTGGCAGGGTGCGCTGCAGCTGCAGGAAAAGATGCGCGGCGATGTCGTTTCCATCTTCATCCTGCCACCGTCGATGGCCGAGCTTCGTTCGCGCCTTCATCGCCGCGCGGAAGATTCCGAAGCCGTGATCGCCACGCGGCTCGCCAACTCCAAGGCTGAGATCGAACACTGGCGCGAATATGACTATGTCGTCGTCAACGACGATCTTGAGCGCGCCTTCCAGTCGGTCAAGGCGATTGTTGAGGCCGAGCGCCTGCGTCGCGACCGCCGCCCGGGCCTGTTCGGCTTCGTGTCGGGACTGCTCGGCGAGTGAAGCGAAATACCATCATCAAGGCTGTAGCCGGTGGCGTTTCTGCTCTCTTGATACTGCTGGCTGTGACGGTTGCGGACTCTTTCTTCCAACCCGTGGTCTCTCCGGCGCAGACACCTTCGGTTGACCTCGTCGTCGTCGAAAAACAGCAGCACCTGATGCAGTTGTTTGACCACGGAAAGCTCGTGAAATCCTATCAGGTTGCGCTCGGGCGCGGAGGGCCGGGTCCCAAGACGCTCGAAGGCGATAACAAGGTTCCTGAAGGCGTCTATCAGATCACCGGTCGCTTGCCGCGCAGCGCGTTTCATCTCGCCCTGCACATCGGCTATCCGACGGAAGCTCAGAGGCTCGCCGCAACCCAGGCTCATGTCGATCCGGGTGGAGATGTCATGATCCACGGGATCCGCAAGGGCTTCGGCTGGATCGGATCTCTCCACCGCAGGCTTGACTGGACCCGCGGCTGTGTCGCCGTGACGGATGCCGAGATCGAAGAAATCTGGCGGCTTGTGCCTGATGGTGCGACGATTGATATCAGGCCGTAGGCGTTACCCGGGCTCTGTGAAATGGAGATCGCAAAGATCGCCTTTCATTCACATGCGTTCGACGCACCGGCAGCGCGTGTCCGCGTAACCAACAAATCAAAATCAGCTTGACGAATTTCTGAGCAGAATTTATTCCACCGATGTCGAAAAGGAAACGACCGGTTGGTATTCCCGGTCCCTGTCTCAGGTCCGCATCGCATTGGCGATACCCACGGCATCAACCCGAAGGCATTTCGGGCATGGTGTTGTTTGGGTTTCTTTTTCGCGAAAGCCCCCATTCTCCATGTGCCGAATGCTGTCAGCTTTTGGAGAACACATGCGACCTGATTTGAAAGTTATCATCGCCGGCGCGGGGCTCGGCGGCCTTGCGCTCGCACAAATGCTCAAGAAGGCCGGTATCGCCGTCCAGGTTTTTGAGCGTGACGCCAGCCCATGGGTACGCGCGCAGGGTTATCGCCTGCACATCGATGCCGACGGGGTCGGTGGTTTGAGTGCTGCGCTGCCTGCCGAACTTCTTGCGCTGTTTGAAGCGACTGCGATGCGAGCGTTACCCTACACGACCATGGTGGATGCGGACCTCAAGTTGCAAAAGCGAATACCGATCGATACATACAGCCACACCGAACACCATATTGCCGAAGGTCTGGCGACGCATGTCAACGTCGATCGCGCGATCCTTCGCCAGATCCTCCTGACAGGCCTCGATGACATCTGCCACTATGGTAACCCGGTTGTGTCCTATGAGACCCGCGCCGGGGGCGTCACAGTGAAACTTGCAGATGGCAAGGAGATCGAGGGCGATATACTGGTCGGAGCCGATGGCATACGCTCTGCGGTTCGCCAGAAACGTGCGCCGCATGCTGAAACGATGGATACCGGGGTGCGTTGCATTTACGGCCGTCTCAAGGCGTCTGTCGCGCGCCAATTGTTGCCGGCGCACATTGTGGCCGATGTCTTCACATTCTGCTCGGATGAGCGGAAAGTCCTGCTGGGAATGGGCGGTGTCCTGTTTCCGATGGAGCCATCCGCGGCATCGGCAAGCCTGCCGACAACGGCAGTCCTTCCTGCGCGTGACGATTATGTTGCGTGTATCGTTGCAGCACGTCCGCGCTATATCGGGAAATCGGATGAAGAGCTCAGGCGTGCCAGCAGCGACGATCTGCAGGAACTGGCCTGCGATCTGATCAGGGATTGGCCGGATGCGCCGCGGGCGGTCCTTGAAGCCGGGGAACCCGGTTCGTTCTTCTACGTGGAAATGTACAGCAGTGTACCCTATGAGCTTGAGCCGCATCCGCATGTGACACTGCTTGGCGATGCGGCGCACGCGATGTCCCCGAGCCTCGGCCGTGGCGCGAATGTAGCGCTGAGGGATGCAGCCAATCTGGGCAGGCAGATCATCCGGGTTGCCGACGACGATCTGCCACTTGCCGATGCGCTCCGCGAGTACGAAGACGACATGATCCGTTACGGGTTCGAAGTCGTGCGCGGGGCTGCCAAAAACGGCGCCATGGTCATCGGCCAGAACCCTCTGCCGGAACCAGTGATCTAAACCGAATGGTGTTGGACAGTCGTCAGAGGGCTGTCCAACGTTCCCGTTTAGGGGAGGCTCTCAAATCAGATTCGCCAGTCGGCAGAATTCTTCGACTGAAAGAGTTTCGGCTCTTCGTTGCGGGTCGATGTCAGCCTTCGTGAGCAAGGCTTCGCCGCCGATGCTCTTGAGGCTCTGACGCAGCATCTTGCGGCGCTGGCCGAAGGCCGCTTCCGTCACCTGTCCAAGCTTTCTGGCGTCGCAGGGAATGGGGTTGGCGCGCGGCTCCAGGTGAACGACGGTCGAGGTCACCTTGGGCGGCGGCGAGAAAGCTTGTGGCGGCACGTCAAAGGCCATGCGCGCCTCAGTTCGCCAGCCCGCGAGCACGCCGAGGCGGCCATAGTGATCGTCATCCGGTCCAGCCACGATGCGCTGGCCCACTTCCTTCTGGAACATCAGCGTCAGCGATTGCCAGAACGGCGGCCAGACCGGCGGCAGGAGCCAGTTGAGGAGCAGCTGGGTCCCGACATTATAGGGAAGGTTGGCGATGATCGTCGACGGGCCGTCCTTGGGGGCGAGCGCCGCGAAATCCACCTTCAGTGCATCGCCACTGATCACATCGAGCCTGCCGGGGTAGTGATCCGAGATTTCAGCGAGAACGGGCAGCGCGCGCTCGTCACGCTCCACGGCGATGACTTTTTTTGCGTTCAGCGACAGGATCGCGCGCGTCAGTCCGCCCGGGCCGGGACCGACCTCGAAGACTGTCACGTCATCAAGCTTACCCGCGGTGCGTGCAATCTTCTGCGTCAGATTGAGGTCAAAGAGGAAGTTCTGGCCAAGCGACTTCTTGGCGTCCAGTCCATGCCTGGCAATGACATCCGAAAGTTTCGGCAGCCCGTCGATGGTGGCCATTCAGAGTTCCTTTGCGGCAGCCATGGCGGCAGCCATCCTGAGCGCGGCAATCAGGCTGTCGGGCTTTGCCTTGCCCGTGCCAGCGATCCCGAACGCCGTGCCGTGATCGGGCGAGGTGCGGATGAAGGGCAGGCCAAGCGTTACGTTGACACCATCGTCGAAGGCGAGCGTCTTGGCGGGGATCAGTGCCTGATCATGATACATGCAGATCGCTACGTCATAGGTCGCGCGCGCCGCCGCATGAAACATCGTATCGGCGGGCAGGGGACCAAACGCGTTTATACCCTCGAGCCGCAGCCCCTCGATGGCTGGACGCACGATTGCATCGTCTTCCTTGCCGAGCGCACCGTTCTCGCCCGCGTGCGGATTGAGTCCGCTGACAGCAAGGCGCGGCTCGGCAATGCCGAAACGGGTCTGTAGATCACGCGCCGCGATGCGGCACGTTTCCATGATCAACTCGGTGGTCAATTGCCGCGACACATCAGCCAACGGAATGTGGATGGTCACGGGAACGGTTCGCAGATGCGGGCTCGCAATCATCATGACGGGCGTCACCGACTGCCCCAGGTGCTCGGATGCAAGATCGGCCAGATACTCCGTGTGACCGGGGAACCTGAAGCCTGCCTGATAGAGCACAGACTTTGCAATCGGGCAGGTAACCAAGGCCGCTGTTCTGCCAGCTACCGTCTCCTCGACAGCGCGACGGATCGCTTCGATCGTTCCGCCCGCCGAAGCACTATCCGGCAGGCCAGCCGCAATCACAGTCCCTGCAGCGACAGGCAGCACCGGAATGGCGCGACCGAAGACGCCGATTGCTTCTTCGGGGGAGGCGGCCTCGATTTTCACAGCCACGCCAAGCTGCGCAGCACGCTGCATCAGGATGTCGGGGTCGCCGAGGTAGATGAAGGGCGTGATGTCGGCAGTGCTGCGCTGCAGCCATGCAGCAATCGCAATATCCGGGCCTATGCCCGCCGGATCCCCCTGGCTGAGCGCCAGAGGTCTGGAAAGCGGGCGTGTGGGCTCTGACATCTTACTTGCTTGAAATCTGCGCCTTGGCGCGAAGCTCTTCGAGATACTTCTTCGCGTTCGGGTCGACATTGTCCTTGCCGGGCTTCTTCAGGTCTTCCTCGCGGAAGACGGCCGCCGCGGCCGCATCGTCGGACACTTCGCGCTTGCTGCAGATCGCGATATATTCGACGCCGTTCGGCGTTGCCTGCGTTCCGGTCGTCCCACCGGCCTGTGCCTTGGAGATCAGCGGCTTCCAGAGTTCGGGCAGTTCAGGCTCGAGGAAGCGTCCAAGATCCTTGACCGCGACGTCATGCATGGTCGCCGCAAACGCCTTGGCCTGTTCGCAACCGGGGAACTTCTTGCGGGATGCTTCGGCTTCGGCCTTGCGCTTGCCGAGGATCGCATTGCGACGCTTCTCCGGCACGACGAAGATGACCTGCTTGAGGATATATTCGTTGACCTTCGGGCGGTTTGCGCCGGCAGCAGCGATGCGCGCGCCGACGTCACCGGGATTCATCTGGTTGGCTGCACCAAAGCGCGCCTGAACCGCGCGCGGCCAGCTCATGGAGATGGCGATGAAGGACTTGAAGTGATCGACGCCGACACCAGCCTGATTGAGGATGCCAGTCAGCTTTTCCGTCGTCAGCTTGTTGCCTGCCGCAAAGCGCGCGAAAGCGGCATCGACTTCAGCCGCGCTCACGGAGGTGCGGGTATCGAGCACGGCCTGGCGTTCCAGAGCTTCGTTGATCAGCTGCTCCTTGGCGAGCTTCCCAAGGTTGCCGCCAGTGCGCTGAAGCTTGAGGAAGTTTACGCGGTGCTGAACATCGACGGTCGTGATCGGTGTTCCGTTCACGACCGCTGCAACGCCACTGGCTGCCTGCGCCTCGAAAACAGCCGGCATGACACCGGGCGCAACTGTCAGGGTGGTGAGAGCAAGCGAAAAAACAGCCGCCGCCGCCTTCAGCCTCATCATATCGAATTTCCTTGCGTTCGGGGCGCGCAACCGGCGCTCCTGTCTCCAGTTTTCCGGTCCATAGCATGGCCGTTCAATTCATTCAAATTGAACGCATCAATCAAGCAATTTTGCGATGGATGAACAGGATGCGGACGGTTTTTCCATCAGAATGATGAGGTTGCGGTCGTATCGCCGACGCGGATGTCACCCAGCGTCCTGAACGAGATGCGTGCGCCGATCGACCAGTCGTTTGCAACAGAGTTGGTGAAGTCGCGCGCCTCGGAGAATCCGACCGAAACAAACGTGCAGCCATCGTCATAGGCGACGCCAACCGTCCCAGCATTGAGGACATGACTGTTCAGGTCCCAGGTGATGCTGGTGTAAAGCTTCCAGTAGTCCTTGATCTTCAGGCTTGTGGTCGCAATCAGTTCGTCGCGATCGGTCGGCGTGCCGTATTGCGGCTGCGCACCAACCTTGTTGTAGGTGAGCGAACTGGTCGAGAACGAATTCGTATAGGACACGGTGGAAGCGAGACGCGCGAGCTTCAAGGTATCATGGTCGAAGCGGGCGCTTTCCATCAGGCCGATGCCGTTCGGCGCCTGCATGCTTACCATGCCAACGTAATCCGATGCCTTCTTGTCGAGGCCGGAATTGGCACCGGCATAGGTGAGGTCACCGGTTGCGAACGAATTCAATCCTGCGACCTGGAACGATTCACCTGCAATCGCGTTCACACGATAACCGCTGTCGAAAGTGCCGGTGTAGCGCAGGCCGAGATTGGCGCGCGTGCCGCCTTCAACACGGTCGTAGCCGGAGAACTTGTCCATTTCAAACAGGTTGGTCGCATCGAAGACAAAGCTCTGCGCATCGTCGTTCGGCAGGCGGCCGGCAAGCTGCTCGTTGGGGCGAACGAAGATCTGGCCAACGGGTTCGATCACGTGTTCGCTGCCCGGCATCGTGATCAGGAAGGGATAGCGAACCTCGGTTCCGGCAGTCAGCATGGTGCGGGTCGCGCCAGCGCCGCCGTAGTAGCTGCCTGCGTAACTGTAGCCGGAGGCTGATGGATTCTGCATGCCAAGCTGGAAAGCGTCGCCGCGCGCAGCAAGGATCGGCGTGACAACCAGACCGCCGTCGGTGATGAACTGACGCTTCCATTGAACATTCGCTGTGAACCGGCTCGATTCGCCGCGTAGTCCGAGGAACCGGTTCGTCGTTCCGTATGAAAAGACGTCAAAGCCGCGATGGGTGAGGTTCGTAAAGTTGGCATCCAGCGTCAGCTCGCCGCCAAGGAACGACTTCGGCGCGACGGCGTGATAGTCCATCACAGGGTGGACGAAAGCCTGCTTCCATTCGGCGGTGCTGAACGGATCGGCGTCCTGGTCATTGAAATAGAAGGAGCGCAGGTCGAAGTAGTTCCGCTTGCCAAGCCCGGTCAGATAGATCTGGTTGGTGTGGTATTCGCTGTTGGCATCCCATAGCGAATAGGTGCGCGAGAAGTTGTTGTCGCTCTGTACGAGAACATCCCAGCCGAAGGTCCAGCGCGGGTTGATCCTGAATTCGCCCTTGGTCTGCACCATTCCACGACGTGTCACCTGCGAATCGCTGGTGCCCGAGCTGAACAGGGTACGATCCTGCTGGCTGATCCCTGCAAGGCGTAGCGTGTGCTCGCCATTGTCGAACTGCTGGCGCAGTTCTGCAGCCATCAGAAGACCTTGCTTGGAATAATAGGTCGGCGTGACGGTCAGATCCGTACTGGGATTGATGACATAGTAATAGGGTATGCCGCCGCCGAAGCCGAGCTTTTGTGCCGAAACGAATGTCGGAAACAGGAAGCCGGACTTGCGCTTCACGGTGTGGTCGGGAACTTCGATATAGGGCAGGTAGGCAATCGGCTGCCCGAAAAGCTCGAACTTTGCCGACTCGAGACGCACGGTATGCGTCTTGCCGTTCTCGATGACCTTCTTGGCCTTGACCTGCCAGACCGGCGCCCGCTCAGGATGGTCGGCGCAGGGTTTGCAGGCCGTGTAGACGCCGTTGTTGAGAATAAATACGTCTGAATTGATGCGCTCGCCGCTCTCTGCGGCCATATGCGTGTCGTCGGTCGTTTCGACGCGCAGGGCATTCACAAAGCCCTGGCCGAAATCGTCCGTCACATCCATCGAATCGGCATAGACCTTGTTGCCATCCGGCTCCACGAGTTCGATCTTTCCATTGGCAACGAGACGTCCGCTTCCCTGATCGTATGTGACCTGATTGGCGACGAGCTTGTAACCCGAATAGTTGATGCGTACGGCACCGTTGGCCGTAACCTTCTTGTTGTCACGGTCATAAACAAGCGTATCGGATGACAGGAAGAGCTTGGCATCGTCCGAAATCTTCGGAGTCAGTGCATTATCCGCAGTCTGGGCAAGCGCAACAGCCGGCCCGCCCAAAAGACAAGCAGCCGCGACCGCGCACAATACGGTCCTGAACGTCAGTACTATCTTTCCGTTCATTACTGCCACTAACCATCCTCTTGGTGGAGCAGTACGGTTGCACCTATAGACAACGCCACAATGGCAGGTATCCAGGCCGCAACGAACGGAGGTACTACACCGCTGCTTCCAAATGCTTTTGCAAGCATCGTCACTACATAAAGCATGAAGCCGGAAAGGATTCCACCCAGAATCATGCCTGGGGACTGGCTTAGACGGCTGAACTTGAGTGAAACCGTCCCGGCAATCATCGACATGGCAATCAGGACGAAAGGCATCGCCAGAAGCGAATTGAATTGCGTCTTCAGGGGTGCCGTCGAGATACCCAGTGCGCGGGTCGCCCTGATCTTCTCGGGAAGGTCAAAGAAACCAATGGTTTCCGGCTGCGATAGCCGCTGCTGAATGAATTCTTGTTTCAGGTTGGTGCTCACTTGCGCCGTTTCGAGACGCTTGGGCGGTTCGCCCGGACGGGTCTCGGTGACACCATTAAGCAACCAGTAACCACGTTCCAACTTTGCAGTGGACGCGTCCTGTCGCAGGACAATGTTGCCCTTCGGGTCGAAGTGGAAAACGACGACGCCGGAAAGCATCGTTCCGTTTTCGCTGACGTTCTTCGCCCCCATGATCGTGTCATCGTCTCCAGTAATCTGACGGAGCCACGGGATGTTGCCAGACTGGCTGCTACCGCTAGCGCCCAATGAGGTTTCGATGTTGAGAGCGCTGCGCATGCCGAATGCGGCGAGCGGGTTCAAAGCCGCCACCACCAGCGCACCGATGATGAATGCGCCCGCGACAAACGGCGTCATGAATTGCCAGACGGAAATGCCGGCCGCGCGGGTAACGACAAGTTCGTTCTTCCGGTTCAGGGTCACCAGCGCGATGATAGACGAGAACAGCACCACGAACGGAACCGTCTGCTGCAAAAGCAGGGGGACTCGAACCGCCGTCAGGTAGAACACCTGCATCAGACCTGCATCGGCTGATGACAGGCGGCTGGAATTCTCGCTGAAGTCCACGAGAAAGATGATCGCGGCAACACCGAGGAAGAACCACCCGGTGGTGACCATATAACGGCGTAGGTAGTAGAGGCAGAGAGTCAGCGGAAAGGCGACCATCAGGAGCGTGCCTTCCCGCTCAGCATCCTGCCGATCTCAGCCGGCGAGGGGATGAGCATCCAGACCGGCAACCGCAAGGATCGTGAGCGAAGAATGAGAATCATGCAGCCGATCGTCAGCATGATGGGCAGTGCATAGAGCGGCGCGATGAAGGCGTTAGAGCCTGAGATCTTGTCGGAGAGGTAATAGGATATCCAACGCAGGATGAAGGCCACAGTCAGGCCGACGATCACCGGATGGCTGCGGATCTCGCGCTGCGTCCTTGCCTGACCCGAAAAGACGAATGCAATCAGGCCGTAGACCAGCGGAAAGCTCCACTCGGTCAGCCTGCGATGCATTTCGGCTGTGTAGTCTCCGGGGTGCGCCTCGAAATCGCTGTCCTTGGGGTCCGGGTTTAGCAGGAACGGAAGGCCGCGATCGATAGCCTTGAGCTGCGTTTGTCCCCGCGTCTGAGTCAGCTGCGACAGGTCAAAGGCGTAGGAATCGAATTTCACCACGGAAATGTTGCCGTCGGGCGTGCGTCGGTCAACTTCGCCATCGCGCATGACCAGCGTGGCGCCGTTTTCGTCGACGGCACCTTCCTTGGCATAGTAGACCAGTTCGGAGTCCGGGTTGCGATAGTCGGCCACGAACAGACCCGAAAGCGTGCGGCCCTGCAGGCGCTTGGATATCTGCAGGTACAGCCCATCCTCGATCTTTCGAAATGTCTTTTCCTCGATGACTGTCGAAAGCAGGTCGGCGTAAACCGCCGCGACCATCTTGCGAGCCTGGACGCGAACGACCGGCTCCACCAGATTGTCAACGGTAAAAGAGACAAGGCAGGCTCCGAGACCGACGATGACTACGGGGCGCAGCAGTCTCCAGCGCGACGTTCCGGCAGCATCGATGACCGCTAGTTCCGAATCGGTATTCATCGCCGCCATCGTCTGGGCAACGCCGATCACGATGCCGAACGGGATAACCATCGGGACGATGGTCGGCAGGATCAGTCCTGCGAGCTTGAAGAAGGAGCCGATCGACTGGCCGCTATCGGTCACAAGATTGACCCTCGCCAGAACCTGAACGATCCATATGACCGCAAGCACAGGCAGGATCGAGGCGATCGCCAGCTTGACCACGCGGAGCGCTATGTATCTTTCGATCAGCGTCATGCTCGTCCAGTTTCAGCGGTCAAACCGTCTGTGTCTGTTAATTCGACTGCGCCCCCGCAAGCGGCGGTATGACATGGGGATAGATTTGCATCAAATGGATTCTTTCCCGCCTGTCGTCCGCCGGGAAAATATCCACGATTGATTGGCCATCCTGCAACAGGCGCGCGCGAACGTTTGACAAACTCTGTCATCAGCAACCGAATTTGATTGTTATTTCAGGGATTTATTTTCCGGCGCTGCCAGCCCGTCAAAGCGACGGCTATCGCGAAGACGAGGGGTGCCGAGAGCCAAGCAAGGACCGCATCAGACAGGAAATGCCGACCGAACATCACACGCATCAGGGCGGTTGCCATAGAAAGCACGAAAACCGGAAGAGAGAGCTTTCGCCGAACCGATGGAGCGGCCAGTGCCAATAGGCAAATCAGCCAACCGGCACTAGCTGCCTCGCCTGAAATGAAGGAACAATTGCTTGTGCAGGCGCCTGAAAAGTCGCCTGCCGGCACGAACGGGAAACTTCCGCCGAAAAACAGCGTGGTGTCAGGTCGTGGTCGGCCGGAGTGCGCCTTCAGGATGAAGTTCACGATCAGGCCTGCATCGATCACCCAGACGGCAAGCACAATCAGGCGGTTGCGGCGGCTGGCTTCCGGCCATGTGAATTTGCTGTCGAGGGCAGGCACTGTGATTGAGGCAATCAGAACGATGGCAGCCACAACGGGAAGATAATAGAGAACCATCCGCAACGCGCTGAGGAGCCCGTTGGCAGCAAGCGGAAAGTTGCCACAGACCGCTGCCTGCTCGCCCGCGTTACAGGCGCGTTCTGCGAAGAAGAGGTGCGAAAAACCGATATCGATGGCCGGCCAGGCCCAGAAGAGAATCAGCAAGGCAAACCAGACGGCTGCAAGGGCCCAGAGTGACCAGAATGGCCTGTAATCCGTCATTGGTTTCCTTCTCTTCAGCCAACCGTGTTTAGCAACGGGGCGCTTTTCGATCAAGCGCGGCCAGCCGCATGCGATGGACGACATTTCAGCAGCCAGAGAGCACCCGGCTTGCCGTCAGGCTTGCAATCGAGACCAAAACCATGATGAAACGATGGCACTTTGCATCAGTCGAGGAAGCGCACATGTCCATTCAGGTTGAAATCAAGATCCAGAAAACATCTGAACTGTCGGGTGGCACTGCGATCGTTCTGAAGGCGAAGGGCGGCGAAAACGCCGCAGGCGCCGACATTTGCGATCCCTCGGGCGTCATTGCCAAGGCGGAAAAGGCAGCCGCCTTCAAGTGCGCCCGCAACGCCACCTGTGCAATCCTCGCACCGCATGGCTCGCCCGTCGACAGGATCGTTGTTCTCGGGCTTGGCGACGTCGCATCCATGACGGGCAACGACTGGCTTATCGCCGGCGGCGCTGCTGCAGGAAGCTTCGGTGCGGCTGAGGCGGTTACGATTTTTCTCGATGTCCCGGGTCTTGCGCCGGATGCTGCGTCGATTGCCGAATTTGCATTGGGCATTCAGCTGCGCGCCTATCGGTTTGACCGTTACAAGGTTCGCACCAAGCACAAGGATGATGAGGCAACCGAACCGCGTAAAGTACGTGTCACGCTGGTCACCGAAGCCGCGGCCGCTGCAAAGAAGGCCTTTGCCCGGGCTGAGGCGATCGGCGAGGGCGTTCTGCTGGCGCGTGATCTGGTTAATGAACCGGCCAACATTTTGGGACCGCTGGAGTTTGCCGCGCGCGCCAAGGCTCTCGAAAAGCTCGGCGTGGACATCGAGATCCTCACGGAAAAGGAAATGACCAGGCTCGGCATGGGTGCGCTTCTGGCGGTTGCCCAAGGGTCGGTCCGGCCGCCGCGCCTTGTGGTCATGCAGTGGAACGGCGGTCACGCCAAGGATGCGCCCGTCGCCTTCGTAGGCAAGGGCGTTGTCTTTGACACGGGCGGGATTTCCATCAAGCCGGCAGGCGGCATGGAAGAGATGAAGGGTGACATGGCGGGTGCTGCGGCGGTGACCGGCCTGATGCATGCGCTGGCCGCGCGCAAGGCCAAGGTCAATGCAGTCGGCATCATCGGGTTGGTCGAGAACATGCCGGATGGCAATGCCTACCGCCCCGGCGATGTCGTAACGTCCATGTCCGGTCAGACGATCGAAGTCCTGAATACGGATGCCGAAGGCCGTCTCGTACTGTGCGACGCCCTGCATTACTGCAACGATCGCTTCAAGCCCGCGCTGATGATCAATCTCGCGACGCTGACGGGCGCGATTGGCGTGGCCCTCGGACCCCATCATGCAGGACTTTTCTGCAACGACGACAGTCTTGCCGAACAGCTTCTGGCTTCCGGCATAGTCACGGCTGAAAAGCTTTGGCGCATGCCGCTCGGCAAGGAGTATGACAAGATGATTGACAGCAAGGTCGCCGACATGAAGAACACGGGCGGACGCCAGGCCGGATCGATCACCGCTGCTCAGTTTCTCAAGCGGTTCGTCGGCGATACGCCTTGGGCGCATCTTGATGTTGCGTCGACTGCCATCAGCTCGCCAACCAGCGAAATCAACCACTCCTGGGGTTCCGGCTTTGGCGTGCGCCTGCTGGATGCGTTTGTCGCCGCAAATCACGAGCGATAAGGGGGTAAACTGTTGGCCGAAGTGCTGTTCTATCACCTCACTGAATCGAAGCTCGAAGACGCGTTGCCACCTCTCGTCGACAAGACGGTCGCGCGTGGCTGGAAGGCAGTGCTTCAGTTCGACAGCGAGGAACGGCGCGACGCGGCGGACGCCCAGTTGTGGACCTGGCGCGATTCCAGTTTTCTGCCCCACGGCGTCGACGGCGGGCCGTTCGATGAACGGCAGCCGGTCCTCCTGACCACGGGGACGGGAAATCCGAACGGCGCCAACATCCGCTTTCTCGCAGGCGGAGCGGACATCGATGATGTCTCACCCTATCAGCGCGTCGTGGTCATGTTTGATGGCCACGACAATGACCAGCTTGAAAAGGCCCGCGGGCAATGGAAGCGCCTGTCTGGCCAGGGACATCAGCTGACCTATTGGCAGCAGACCACGCAGGGCGGTTGGGAACGCAAGGCCTGATCAACTGCTTGAAAGAGCGATCGTGTCGGAAACGCGCGGCCTGTTGATGCCATAGCGGGTGTAGGTATAGCTGCTCAATCCGGTAATCGGCTTGAGGAAAGCTGCAAACGGCGTCGTCAGGCTGTAGGTGGTCTTGGACACCACCATCTGGACACCGCTTTGCAGGATGGTGCTCGAAAGCGTGACGGGCGAGGCGGCGCCCGCTGTCAGTGCTGTTGTATTGTACCCTCGGGACCAGGAAACCGTCGCATTGAGCGAACTGTCGACGTTTACGACCGCCACCAGAATGGTGAGGTTGCTGGTCGAAAACGGCTGAATAATTGTCGCGGTTCCGGTAAGAATGCCGTCCAGCGACGTTCCCGCCCAGCTCGACTGCTGTGAGACGATGTCGGACGCCGTTGCCGCGATCTGGTTCATACGGCGATCGACCATCAGAGCCTGTCCGAGATCCTCGGATGCTGCCAGGATAGTGATGATAATGGGCAGGATCAGCGCGAATTCCACGCCGGAAAGGCCTTTCCTGTCGCCAAACAGTTTGTACAAGGCACTCAAGAATCGAGGGCGCTTCAGATCAGGCATCAGAATGGCTCGTTTTTGAACAGGGTCGCTGCGGAAAGGATGTAAGTTCCGTCCTTCAGGGTCGAGCCGGCAAATTGATACATCGGCAGAATGGGCTTCCACGGCAGGAAGGCCTGGATGAGCACATAGTCGCCGCTTGAGCCGGTGTTGTACGCTTCCGTTACCGAAAGAACGCCGTTGGTGGTCGATGTGGTGTAGCTCACGGATGACATGTTGGTGACGACGGTTGCGACGACCTTGAGGCCGGAAGAGCAGCTGAACGAAAGTGACAGGTTTGCACAGACGTCGGCCTTGAATGACGTGATGGTCCAGCTGTTTGTGGACGCATATCCGACTCGGACCTTGCGTGCGGACTTGACCAGCGCGCCATCCAGCGCGCTATCGACGAAAAAAAGCAGCGAGATTTCGATGATGGCAAAGATAACGATGCAGAACGGCAGGATCAGCAGCGCAAACTCAACGGCCGCCGCGCCTTCCGTGCTCCGCGTCAGTCGAAACCACTGCGTGAGGTTGGGTCGTCTCATCATTGCGTCAGGCGAACGGAATAGAGGTAGCTGTTGAAGATGGTGGAGAGGCCGGACGCGATGTCCGTCTTGCTGCTTGCGGAGATGAAGAGGCCACTATTGCTGGCGCAGTCTGAAAGCGCGTACTGCAGATAATCGCGTCGCGTTGTGCTCGTGGAAACACCAGTCCGCATGACACCTCCCCAAACCGAGTACCAGTTCGCGCTCGCCATGCTCATGCCGAGTGTCGCATTGTATCCCCAGTCATAGGTGATCGCGAGGTAGTCTGTATTCAGGATGCCGATTGTAACGCCGTTCGTTTTCAGGCTGGAGCACCAGGCTGGATTCAATGGTGCAACGTATGTTTCGGTGGTTGCGCTTGTAAGAACCCAGGGTCTGCTCGATTGGGCGCCATCCGTAAGAAGAAGCACAAGTTTTAGGGGCTTTGCAGACGAAGATCCATCGCCTGCGGTCCCGACGAGTGTGGTCAGGGTCGAAAGCATCGTATTGAAGTAGCTCACCGACTGGGACGTTGCGCTTGTCAGGCCATATGTGTCGTCTGTGAGCGCTTTTTTCAAAGTAGTGGTCGACGAAGTCTGCCCAACTGATGTGTAAAGATCTGCGCCGAAGTAATAGAGGCCTGCGGTGATGTGACTCGACGTGGCATTTGCGGATGATATCAGGTCGATAACCTGGCTCGCTGCAGTCAACGCAGTGTCCGTACGAAGCGTGATGGGAGAGCTACTATTCGAGCTGTTGTAGGATTTTACGAGGTCATAGATATTATTGAAGATCGTGCCGTTGTATTTGAAGTATTGACCGTCGTAATTATGGCATGCAAATTCGCATTTCATATAATTGTGGGTCGTCGCAGCCGCATTGGAATATGAATTGGAGTAGAGCAGGTTGAGGAAGTTGGTTCTGTCGGTCTGGGAAGACGGCAGCAGCATCGAGGCCGACTTGTCCAGCACGATGTAAACCTGCAGATAGGAACTTGTCGGCCCCTTGGCGGTGGACTTCACGTTGATCGGAACGGTCTTAATCCCTGCAAGACCCATGAAGATGGTCGGAACCGAAGCCGTCACATTCGCCGAAACCGCTTGGTTCGAGGTGTCAACCGAAACGCTCGCGATTGAATAGGCTGTCGTCGTCAAATTGCCTTCAGCCGCGAACCAGTTCGTGATCTTTGTTCTCAACTGGGTAGCATCCAGAGTGCTGACAGACTTGACCGACGCAATAAGTGCAGCGTCCAGGTCCGATTGCATCTTGATCTGCACATTGTAGGCGCGGGCAAAGTCGATCCCGGTGCCAACCGCAATGATGACAGGAACGCAAACGATTGCGAATACCAGGGCAATGTTGCCGTCACGCGATTGGCAGAGTGATTTCAACCCGTTACGCATGCGGCCAAGAAGGAGCTTGGCTAGTCTCATGATCAGTCCCTGGAATGGAAGGCTGTCCTCGCCTTACGCTCCGGATATACCGATATTTTGTTTCTGGGGGATTAATTATTTCCCATAATTATAGCGAGGCAAGCTCATGATTTATCAGCATTTACAGATATTCGAGAGGGCATACCACGGCTGTTGGGCGTCACCGACCTTCATGAAAAGGATCAAGTATGTCGCGGTCAATCAGAAGATCGATGCGACGAGGCTGCCCTGCGGCAACCGGCTACGCTTGTAGCGGAGCGAGACGACATGGTAGCCCTCTGCATCGAGACGCGTCAGCAGCATGGGCAGCATTGCGATCGTACGATTGTGGATGTCGTGCATGAGGATGATGCCCTTGCCGCGTCGGTGGATCGCGTTCAGGGTCTTGTTGAGAACCGCATTCGGGCTGGTCTTGAAATAGTCCTTGGAATCGATATCGACATCCATCACGACGACACCGCGATTGGTCAGAGCGCCGCGCAAGCGCCTCGAATCCGACAGATATGGAAAGCGGAAGAAGCCGACGGGCGTGTCGACCGCATCGCTCACAGCCTTTTCGCCACGCGCGAATTCGTTCATGGCCATGTCGAAGCTCATCGAAGCCAGATTGCGGTGGCTGTAAGTGTGGCTGCCAATCGCATGGCCACGCGCCAGCACCTCACGGGCAAGCTCCGGATGGCTCTGGGCCATTTGACCGATCATCATGAAGCTCGCCTTGACGTGAAAGCGGTCGAGAATGTCGAGGATGCGGCGGGTTTTGCCAGGCATCGGGCCGTCGTCGAACGTCAGTACGACTTCCTTGTCGTTGAGATGGATGTCGGTAAGGGATCCAACCGAGATTGTACGTCCGCCGAGAGAACGTGAGCCGAAAAGACCACCATCGCGATTAGGGGATTCGGGCTTTATCCACGCGGTCGGTTCCATCTTGATCGGCTCATTTGCTGTCAAAGGTCCATGCTCAGGTGCCGTCATCGGCGCATAGGCGCTTTTGAGCGATGCGGATTGATCAGGTTTGGTCGCGCAGCCTGTGATCGCAAGGCATACGAAGAGGGAGGCGAGCAGGGAGCGCGGATGCATGAATCACTCAACACAGGAGGAAAGGTTGAGGATCACTTTTTCGATTTATGGTTAACAGATAGTTGCCACGCAGCGTTGCAGCGCGAAAATATCCACTAAACTTCGCCCATGGCCTCGAGTTCGCTGGAGAGTTCCAGCCATTCTTCTTCGCTTTGCTCGAGCTTCTTCTGTGCGTTGGCGCGGGCCGTGGTCAGATCGGCGGCGCGGGCAGGGTTCCTGGCATAGATGTCAGGGTCCGAAAGCTCCGTGTCGATGCCTTGAATCAATCTCTCAATACGGTCGATCAAGCCCTGGATTTCCTCGACCTTTTTCCTTAGCGCGATCGGATTGGCGCGCTTCGGCTGGGAAGCCTTTTCGGCCTGCTGGGCAGCAGGGGGCGCTTCCTTCTTGGGCGTCGACTTTCCGGCATTCACCACGAGGTCGCGATATTCCTCCATGTCGCCGTCGAAGACCTTCACGGTACCATCTTTGACCAGCCAGAGCCGATCGGCTGTGGCCTCGATCAGGTGGCGATCGTGCGAGATCAGGATGACGGCGCCGGTATAGTCGTTCAGCGCCTCGATCAGTGCGCGGCGACTATCGATATCAAGGTGGTTTGTCGGTTCGTCGAGTATGAGCAGGTTAGGGGCATGGAACGCCGCCAGACCCATCAGAAGGCGCGCCTTTTCGCCGCCCGAAAGGTCACGTGCGGCAGTATCCATCTTTTCCGTCGGCAGTCCCATCTGGGCAACCCGGGCGCGCACCTTGGCTTCCGGGTCCCCGACCATCAGCCTGCGTACATGCTCGACTGCGCTTTGCTCGGGCACAAGGTCGTCCAGCTGATGCTGGGCAAAGAAGCCGATCTTGAGGTTCGGCGGAAGCGTGACGCGCCCGCTCTCTGCCGTGAGCCGACCGGAGATGAATTTCGCGAAGGTGGACTTGCCGTTGCCGTTCGATCCCAGCAACGCAATCCGGTCATCGGTATCGATGCGCAGGTTGAGGTTCTTGAGAATCGGCTTGCCGGGTTCGTAGCCGACGGCACCCTTTTCAATGTGGATGATCGGTGAAGCCGCTTCCTTTTCCGGATCCGGAAACCGGAAGCCCGCAACATTCTCATGCACAACAGCGGCCACCGTGCCCATGCGCTCCAGCGCCTTGACGCGGCTTTGCGCCTGCTTGGCCTTCGTCGCCTTTGCCTTGAAACGGTCAATGAAGCTCTGCAGATGCTTGCGCGCTGCCTCGTTCTTGGCACGCGCCTTCATCTGCAATTCTTCCGCCTCGGCCTTCTGGCGTTCGAACTGGTCATAAGGGCCGCGATAGAAGGTCAGCTTGCGCTGGTCGAGATGCACGATGGAGTTGACAGCCGAGTTCAGCAGGTCCCGATCGTGGCTGATGATGATGACGGTATGCGGATAGCGCCGGATATAATCCTCGAGCCAGAGCGTGCCTTCCAGGTCGAGATAGTTGGTCGGCTCGTCAAGCAGCAGCAGATCCGGTTCGGAAAAGAGAACGGCCGCGAGCGCCACACGCATACGCCACCCGCCGGAGAAGCTTTTCGCGGGCCGCCTTTGTGCGTCGTCGTCAAAGCCGAGGCCTGCCAGGATAGACGCTGCGCGGGCTTCTGCCGAATAAGCGCCGATATCGGCAAGGCGGATCTGGATTTCAGCGATGCGATGCGGATCGGTCGCTGTCTCTGCTTCCGCCAGAAGCGCCGCGCGCTCCTTGTCGGCTGCAAGCACGATCTCGATCAGCGGTTCATCGGTGCCGGGCGCTTCCTGCGCCACCTGGCCGATCCGTGCCCCGCGTGGGTAACTCACGGTTCCGGCTTCCGGCGACATGTCACCGGTGATGATCCTGAACAGTGTCGACTTGCCAGCCCCGTTGCGCCCCACCAGGCCGGCCTTGAAACCTGCCGGCAGCGTCAGCGATGCATCTTCAATCAAGAGTCGCCCGGCAATGCGGGCAGTGAGGCCGGAAATCGTGATCATGGTTCCGGGTTAATGACCGAGGACGCATCGGAAGGCAAGGGCCTTGGCTCCGCAGCAGGCCGTGATTTCGGTGGCATTTTAGCGATTATTGACGTGAACGGGACCCTTGGGTCTTGCCATCGGGACGCCACGCCAATAAGCATAAGTAACACCGGAGGAATACTAGCATGCGAGTTTTGATGATCGAGGAAGCGGGTCGCTCCGCCATTCGCGAAGTTCCTGCGCCTGTCGCCGGAACGGGCGAGGTGCTTGTCTCCGTGCGGCATGTGGGCCTCTGCGGCAGCGATCTGGCGACCTTTACCGGCCTCAATCCACTCGTCTCGCTTCCGCGTATCCCGGGCCATGAAATCGGAGGGGTGATCGAGGCTGTCGGCGCTGGCGTTTCGTCAGACTTCGCGCCGGGCCGCCGCGTCATTGTCGTGCCCTATACGACGTGCGGCAAATGCTCGTCCTGCCGCAAGGGACGCCTCAATGCATGCCGTTACAACCGGACGCTCGGTGTGCAGCAGGATGGTGGCCTGGGCGACATGATCGCGCTGCCTGCCGAGAAGCTGATCCTCAACGATACACTGGCGCCCCGTCATCTGGCGCTCGTGGAGCCGCTCTCTGTTGGCTTCCATGCCGTCGCGCGTGGCCGGATCACCGCCAGCGACACGGTGGCCGTTCTCGGCTGTGGCATGATCGGCATGGGCGCGATTGCCGGTGCCGCTGCCCGTGGTTCCCGGATCATTGCGATTGATGTCAGTCCCGCAAAACTGGAACTCGCCCGACGTTATGGCGCGGCCCATGTCATCGATGCCAGCAAGGAAGATGTTGTCGCCCGCGTGCAGGATCTGACGGATGGTGAGGGTGCTGACGTGACGGTCGAGGCGGTCGGCTCGCCTGCCACATTTACGCAGGCCATCGATCTTGCCTGCTTTGCCGGGCGTGTCGTCTATATAGGCTATTCCAAGGCGCTGGTCTCCTATGACACCAAGTTCTTCAATCTGAAGGAACTCGACATCATGGGGTCGCGCAATGCAACTGCCGAGGATTTCCGCGCTGTCATCTCATACCTCGAAACGCTGACAACGTCGCCGGACGACCTCATCAGCAAGGTGTTTCCATTTGATCAGGCGGCCGAGGCCCTGCCGTATTGGGTGGAGAACCGCAACAACGTGTTGAAGATTGTCATCGAGCGCTGAGGATTTGACAATGCAAGTGCTTGGCCCTGAACTCACCTCCCTCCGTGCGCGGCCAAAGGCGCGCATTCTCCAGTTTGGCGGCGGCAACTTCTTGCGTGGTTTTCTCGACTGGAAGATCGACCGTCTGAATGAGGCAACAGGCAGCGACTGGGGCATCGTCATCGTCCGAGCCATTGCCGACGGCGCGGGGTCGAGCCTCAACGCTCAGGCAGGTCTCTACACGGTTGTGTCGCGCGGGATTGATGAAGCGGGGGAGGCTGTTTCCGAACCGCGCGTGGTCACAAGTGTCCTCAGCGAAGTGTTCGCCAACACCGAATGGGATTCAATTCTGGGATTCGCGCGGGATCCGGATATCACGGTCGTCACCTCGAACACGACCGAAACCGGCATCGTCTATGACGCGGGCTGCGCCTATAGTGATAACCCTCCGGCCTCTTATCCCGCAAAGCTCACGCGGCTGCTCCACGAGCGCTGGAAGCACTTTTCCGGCGATCCTGCCATGGGCTGGCAGGTCATCCCCTGCGAACTGATCGACAGGAATGCCGATGAGCTCTTGCGCATCGTTCTCCTGCACGCCGCAGACTGGAAGCTTGAGGCGACATTCGTTGACTGGCTCAACGGCGCCAACGCTTTCTATGGCACTCTGGTCGACCGCATCGTGCCGGGTTACCCGCGCGATGAGGTAGCCGCGCTGTCGGCGCAATTCGGCTATGAAGACCGCTTCATGCTGGCGGCGGAACTCTTCCATTTCCTCGCCATCGAACGCAAACCGGACCAGCCGCCGCTGCGGATACCTCTGGCCGACTATGATGATGGCACGCTCGTCACGACCGACGTCACGCCCTACAAGGTTCGTAAGGTCAAGATCCTGAACGGAGCGCACACGGCGCTCTGCCCGCTGGCGATCCTGTCGGGGATCGAGACCGTGCGAGAGGCCGTGACCACACCGGCCGGTCAGGCATTCCTCAAGGCCTTTCTCGAGAAGGAAGTCATTCCGTTCGTCGATATGCCGGAAGACGAATTGAAGGCCTTTGCCGAGGCCGTGCTGCGGCGCTTTGCCAATCCCTATATCCGGCATCGCTGGCATGACATCAGCCTCAATGCGATCGCGAAATTTCAGGTGCGTATTGCGGGTAACATGAAGGGGCAGGTGGAACACTTTGGCCATGTCCTTCCGCTGACCGCTATGTCGCTTTCTGCCTGGCTGGTGTTTTACACGGGGCGCTACGCAGGGGCCGAGCGCACACCTCCGCGGGATATTCCGGCGGTGACGGAGAAGATGAAGGCGATCTCCGCCCTTGATGACGGAACAGCGGCCGGTCGCGAAGCCATGGTATCGGCGTTCCTCGGCGAAGCATCTTTCTGGGGCGAGCCCTTGAACTATCGGGGGCTCAAGGAAACCGTTCTGGCAGATCTTGCGCTGTTGACTGCTGAACCTGTCACGCTCGAACGTGTCATGGACAGATTGAAATAACGCCGCCGATCGTACAATCTTGAACGATCTTGCATTCCGGTGCATACCAGTCGCCGACATACTTTCGAGTATGGAAGCCGGGAGGAGGCCGCATGTCCCTGATCGTTGACCGTCGCAATATCGATTTCCTGCTCTATGAACTGCTGGGGGTCGAAGGGCTTTTCGCTTTCGCGCGCTATGCGGCGCATGATCGCTCATCCGTCACCACGATGCTCGATAGCGCCGAGGCGCTGGCCGAGAAGTATTTTCAGCCGCTCGCCGCCCGGCTGGACGCCAATGAGCCGAAGATGGTGGGCGGCAAGGTCGAGATCATCGATGGGGTTGCCGAAGCACTTCGCGCCTATGCCGACGCAGGGTTCTTCGCCACGATCTTCGACGAGGCGGATGGCGGCCTGCAATTGCCGATGTCGGTGCATTTGCTGGCGGGGGGCATTTTCCAGGTCGCAAACCAGTCAATCGCCAACTACGCCTTCTTGACGGTCGGCAATGCCAACATGCTGCGCGCCTTCGGCACGACCGACCAGATCGCGCGCTACATGGCGCCGATGCTGGAGGGGCGCTGGTTTGGCACGATGTGTCTTTCCGAACCGCAGGCAGGTTCATCTCTTTCCGATATCACCTGCAAGGCCGAGCCGCTCGGCGACGGCACCTATCGCATCTCGGACGCGAAGATGTGGATCTCCGGTGGTGATCACGAACTCTCGGAAAACATCGTCCACATGGTGCTTGCCCGCATTCCGGGAAGTCCTGCAGGCGTCAAGGGCATCTCGCTTTTCCTGGTGGCGAAACATCGTGTCGGGGAAGACGGCCAGATCATCGGGCCAAACCACATCGGGCTCGGCGGTCTCAACCACAAAATGGGACAGCGCGGCACAACCAATTGCCTTCTCAATTTCTCCGATGGCGGCGATACGATCGGGACATTGGTGGGCGAACCCGGACAGGGCATGGCCTGCATGTTCCACATGATGAACGAGGCACGGCTGGGTGTTGGCCATACCGCAGCCATGGCGGGTCTTGGCGGATATCTGTTTTCGCTGAACTATGCGCGCCAGCGTCTGCAGGGTCGCCATCCGCAGGACAAGAACCCGGCGTCGCCGCAGGTTCCAATCATCGAGCATGCCGATATTCGCCGGATGCTTCTGGCGCAGAAGGCGGCTGTGGAAGGCGCAATGGCGCTGACCGCCTATTGCGCGCACCTGACCGACGTCCAGAAGGTGGAAACGGATCGTGAAACCCGCGAAGCTGCAGACCTGCTTCTGGAGGTTCTGACACCCGTCGCCAAGAGCTGGCCGTCCGAACATTGTCTCGAGGCCAACAAGCTGGCGATCCAGATTCTAGGCGGCTATGGCTACACGCGCGAATATCCGGTCGAACGCTATTATCGCGATAACCGTCTCAACCCGATCCATGAAGGCGCATACGGCATCCAGGGCCTCGATTTGCTGGGACGCAAGATGCGCATGCGCTCAGGCGCTGCACTTGATGTGCTGAGACGCGAAATCGAAAAGACGATCGGCCTTGCCGAAGAGGGCGCGCTGAATTGCGAGGCCGCGGAACTTCGTGAAGCGATGTCAGCACTCGTTGCGGCGACCGCAGCGGCACTTGGCGCCGAGAACGCAAATCAGGGGCTCGCCAATGCTACCCTCTATCTCAATGCGTTTGGTCACGTCGTCATCGCCTGGCTATGGCTCAAGCAAGCCCTGATCGCCGAGGTCGCGATTGCCGAGGGGCGGGCAGTAGGCGACGATGCGGCCTTCTATCGCGGCAAGCTCGGCGCGTGCCGATATTTCTTTCGGTACGAATTGCCAAAGGTCCACGCCGAATTCGCGCTGGTCCGAACGCTGGATGGTACCTGCCTCGACTTTGCGCCGGACGATTTCGGGCAGGTATGAAGGCAACCGGAAATTCAATTGGTTCCCGAAGTCCGCATGGATTGCCTCAACTGGTCGATTTTGCCATGGTCTGTCGGTGATTTGTCCAGAGCTGGAGCAGGGAGGCGACTGTGGATATTTTCGTGCTGGCGGCGGCGGCTCTCGCAGGCTTCATCTACGGGATCACGCCGGGTCCCGGCGTTCTGGCAGTACTCGGTATCGGTGCCGACAGGGGAAGAGGGCCGGCCATGGCCTTTCTTGCCGGGCATCTGGCGGGAGACGTCGTCTGGTCGACACTGGCGCTGATTTCCATTGTGGGGGCGACCGTCATTGGCAGCTTCATCTTCGATGTGCTTGGCCTGATCAGTGGCGCCTATCTCTTCTGGCTGGGCTGGAAATCCATCACCATTCGCAAGCGGACGGATGACGACGTGCCGACGGCACGAGTGCAGAGGCCTCTGCTGCACGGGCTGGCATTCGGCCTCACCAACCCGAAGTCCTATCCGGTCGCTGTTGCCACACTGACGGCACTGCTCTCGGCAAAGGCTGGTCTTCTCACATTCGCCATGCTTCCGGCACTCGTGCTGGCGACGCTTGTCGGCGGGCTCTGCGCCTACGTCATTCTCGTCGGGCTTGTGGGCATCGCCGCAGTCCGACGCGGTTATCGCCGCCACGAAGTCCTCGTGAACCGGTTGAGCGGCATCATGTTCATCGGCTTTGCTGTCCATGCCGTCACCAACGCACTGCCGGGATTGCTGCATGCCCGCCGGGCGTGATGTGCCGCAAGCCGGTTCCATTCAGCGGCCTGATTTTGGCTCCCGCATATCGGCATATCTCCCCTGCATTTTCGACGCTTGTCTTCCGCCTGTATCGCGAATGAATTGAGTTCTTCAGAACATGACACCGGCGCCGTCGCTAGGCCTGCGAAAGCGGGAGAGGATTGGCTCAAGCCGGGGCGATGGAGATACCCAATGCAAGTTACACTTTATGGCCTCAGCGGCGCCGATCCTTCCCGGCACTTCTCTCCGCATGTCTGGAAGGTCATCATGGCTCTCCATCACAAGGGGATTGCGTTCGATTTCAAGCCCGTGTCTTTCACGCACATTCCGGAAATTGAAGACGGATTTTCACCTACGGTGCCTGTTCTGCGGCATGGTAACCAGTTGGTGCGCGACAGTTTCGACATCGCTCTTTTTCTCGAAGACAGCTACCCGGACGCTCCGAGCCTCTTTGGTGGAGACGGCGGCAAGGGCATGGCAAGGCTCATCGAAGGCTTCTCGCAGAACAACATCCATCCGCTGATCTCGCGCATCGCCATTCCCGACATCTACAATCTTCTGGCCCCGCAGGATCGGGTCTATTTCCGCAAGACACGCGAGCCACGCATCGGTCAGACGATCGAGGAGGTCAGCATCAGCCGGCTTGCTGAAGTGTCGGTGCTGCAGGCGCGGTTTGAGCCGATCCGTCACGCGCTGAAACATCAGCCCTGGCTTTCAGGCGATGCGCCGCGATTTGCCGACTATATCCTGTTTGGTGCCCTCCAGTGGCTGCGCGTTACCTCACCCGTTCCTGTTCTTCATGATGGCGATCCGGTGAGGGAGTGGTTCGAGCGCTGTCTCAATCTCCATGGCGGTGTCGGACACAGCGTGACCGCTGCGGCCTGAAAATGCCCGGTCTTTGGCCGATTGAAGGCCATCCCCCTTATCAACCCCTTGTCTTGTGCCTTAAGGGCAGGTATTGAGCGCGCAAAAACCCGCATCCACATTCAAGGAACTGGACCTATGGCAATTGAACGTACTTTCTCGATGATCAAGCCGGACGCAACCAAGCGCAACCTGACGGGCGCCATCACCAAGATGCTCGAAGATGCAGGCCTGCGCGTCGTTGCATCCAAGCGCGTCTGGATGAGCAAGCGCCAGGCTGAAGGCTTCTACGCCGTTCACAAGGACCGTCCGTTCTTCGGCGAACTGGTTGAAGGCATGACCTCTGGTCCGACCGTTGTCCAGGTTCTGGAAGGCGAAGGCGCTATCCTGAAGAACCGCGAAGTCATGGGCGCCACCAACCCGGCCAACGCTGCTGAAGGCACCATCCGCAAGGTTCACGCCCTGTCGATCGGCGAAAACTCCGTTCACGGTTCGGATGCTCCGGAAACCGCTGCTGAAGAAATCGCATATTGGTTCTCGGGCACTGAAATCGTCGGTTGACCCGAAGCCTCTGGGTATATCCAGAGTGTAATTCTGCTCCCTTGGTGGAGTTTGCAAAAGCCGGACTGAAAAGTCCGGCTTTTTATTTGTTTTGCGACAAGTTCGATCATGTTTAAGTCTTCGTTAAACGGAATTTGATTTCAATGCGAACTAGGGAGCGTCTCGCTCCAGCCAACTGAACACTCGCAACGGAATCCACCTTCATGTCAGCACATCAATCCGCCGCGGCGCTCAATGACTCGCTTGCCGGGGACCTCTCCCGGACCACATCCCAGATCGGTCTCAACGACAAGGCAATTGCGGCACTGAAGGCTATAGCGCCCCTGGCCAACAAGGCCGTGCCCGAAGGCATCGACTACGGACACAAGGTTTCGATGGATGTGCCGGAACTGGCGGGTCTGATGCGCAATGAGCAGGTGCGCGAAGCGATCCGGGCCCAGCACATCAAGCGCTGGGCACTCGTGCTGAATGCCGATTTTGGTCAGGAACTGACCAACATGACCCTGGCAGCCTCCAATTCGAAGGCATCGACGGGTATCGATCCGCGGTTCCACATTGCCGGTTACGCGCATGTTCTGGCGTCCATCGTCAAGACCGTGGTGACCGAAAGCTTTGGCCGCAAGGGTCTCTTTGGCAAGCAGGGCGGTGACGCAGAGCTTGTCGGCGAAGGGCTGGCAGCCCTCATGCGCGCCGCATTCGTTGACATCGACATGGTACTCAACCTTTACCGCAAGCGCAGCGATGACGCGCAGAAGGAAGCGCTCGCCAGTGCTGCACGCGAACAGGAAGAGATCGGCGCCGCCTTTGCCAAGAGCCTCTCGGCACTCGCAAACCGCGATCTCACCTACCGTATTGCAGAGGAACTGCCCGGTCTGTTCGGCAAGATGCGCGATGACCTGAATGATGCGGCCGACCAGCTCGGGACGACGATTGCCGATATCGACCGTGGTGCTGCCAATATTCGCGCAGGATCCGGCGAAATCTCGAATGCGACGCAGGATCTGGCGCGACGCACGGAGCAGCAGGCTGCATCGATCGAAGAAACCGCGGCTGCGCTGGAGGAGATCACCACCACGGTGAATGAATCGGCTATGCGCGCAGAAGAAGCCGGCAAGCTCGTCACGACTACCCGCGAAAACGCGATGCGTTCCGGCCAGATCGTCGAAAAGGCGATCGGTGCGATGGGCGAGATCGAAAAGTCGTCGGGCGAGATCTCCAACATCATCGGCGTGATCGACAATATTGCATTCCAGACCAACCTGCTGGCGCTGAACGCCGGCGTGGAAGCTGCCCGTGCAGGGGATGCCGGCAAGGGATTCGCCGTAGTTGCACAGGAAGTGCGCGAACTGGCACAGCGCTCGGCTGCTGCGGCCAAGGAAATCAAGGCGCTCATCACCAAGTCGTCCGAGCAGGTCAAGAGTGGTGTGGATCTCGTCGGGGAAACCGGCAAGGCGCTTGAGACGATCATGTCGCAGGTCAATGACATCAATACCAATGTGACCGCGATCGTGGACGCAGCCAAGGAACAGGCGACGGGCCTGAAGGAAATCAACCACGCCGTCAACACGATGGACCAGGGCACACAACAGAATGCGGCGATGGTGGAGCAGACCTCCGCCGCAAGCCGTGCGCTCGAGGATGAAGTCAATCGTATCGCCTCGATGCTCGATGCTTTCCGCACCGGCAAGCGTGACGGTGCGCACGCTGCGGTCTCCGCGCGCTCGAGTGCCCCGGTTCGCGCACCTTCGCCTGTACGTTCTGCAGCCCGCCCGGTCGTGTCACACAGCGCACCTGCTTCTATGCCGGCGCGCCAGCAGGCAGCGATTGCCAAAGCATTCGGTTCTTCAGCGCAGGCAGCCGCAGTTCAATCCGACTGGGAAGAATTCTGAGTGTTTCGAGCAGTTCCCGGGCAAAGTGGAAGCCGCTTTTCTGTCCGGAACTGCTTGAGAACGACCAGAGCGTTGGGGCACCAGAATAAGACGCTGGGCATAGTCCAAATTATCAGATCGAGAAAAGGGGCCCGATGGGCCCCTTTTTTGTTCAGGTTTTCGGGCAGTTGTCGTCTGAATGATAATCTGGCACGCCACCCTTGACGAAGATCTTCGGGTTGGGATCGTAGGAGGGCCCGACAACAAGTGGAGCACCCGCGAGGACCGTCTGATCAAGCGTTGAAGTCACAGACGTTTCGACCGTCTGGATCTTGCCGTTATCCGGACCGAATAGCGTCAGTTCGATCTTGTAGGGTCGACCCTTAACAACGCAGGTCAGCGGTGGGCTTTCGAGCCATAGCTTGTCCCAGAACGGAAAGATCTTTTGGGTCACTTGCACTGGCGCGCCACCGGCCGGGTTTTCAAAGTCCGCGATGACATAGCTGCCATCAGGGATCTTTCCCTGAAAATCGAAATTCATTTCGATGCGCGCTGTCGATACCCGGTAATTGAAGTTGAACAGTCTGCCGGTGAGCTTCAACGGTTCCGTTTCGCTGCCGCGCTGGCAACCGGTCAGGACGAGAAGGGCGGCAACAGGCGCCCATATCCAACTCTTCATGAGTTTTGATCTCCTTTTTTCTTGCGATAGTGCAGTCGCGCCTTCACGCGATTGCCGCAAACGGCCATGTCGCACCATGCCCGGCTGCGATTGCGGGAGCGGTCGATAAAAAGCCATTCACAGTTCGGGCAGATTTTCATGCGCTCGAGCTCCGCCTGTGCGGTGAGGCGCAGCGCCGATTGCGCAGTTTCGAAATCGAGATCGCCGGGCTTGCCTTCACGCAGCGCCAGGGCAATCGCTTCCAGCATGTCCGCAAGTGTTTCTGCGGAGCGGCCACCGCCGATTGCTGCGCGGAAATGCCGGTCGATCCGCTCCCTGAGTTCAATCAGGCCAGGAAGTCGCAATGCAGGTAATGGCCTCAGGCCGTGATCCAGTCGTTCCGCGCCATGTGTCATGGCAGCCTCTGGAAAGGCCTCCAGTTGCTCAGGCACAGCGAACCTGTCAACCGACCGCTCGGGATCGAAGCGCAGGATTACGCTGTTGGCGACATCCAGCGCCAGCGCGCCTCCGGAAAAACGATGTGGGGTCCATGAAAAGCTCATGATGACATTATAACTGGTAAAAAGCATTTTACCAGTTATAGTATGGGCAGGGAGTACAGGCTTGGGCTATTTTCTGCAACAACTGATCAATGGCGTGCCGATCGCGGCGCTTTACGCCATTCTCGCATTTGCCTACGCGGTCGCGTTTGCAGTGACCCGTCGTGCCGACATTACCGTTGGCGCATTGTTCGCCTTTTCAGGCCAGGTCTTTGCGCTCTTCTTCTACATTGCCTGGCAGCGCTATTGGTTGATCCTACCGCTCTGCCTTCTCATCGGCGCGGTCGCATCGCTCACCTACACTGGTATCGCTGCGCGTCTGGTCGCCGCCCATGTTCTCCTGCCCTTGAAACGATCCGAGGCGCATGCAGTCATCGTCGGCGGATACGGCGTCCTCATCGTCCTGATGGAGGTTGCAAGGCTCGCGTCCCAAACGCGGCCAATCTGGTTGCCGCCATTTCTCAATACGCCCGTCGCACTGATCGACATGGAAGGCGTGCGAGCTACGCTGACCCTTATTCAGATCATCAACACCGTCATCCTTGCGGTTCTGCTGGTTGCCTGCGGATATTTGCTCGCCCGTTCCGCCTGGGGTCGACGATGGATGGCAGTGCGCGATGATCCGCTGGCCGCGGAACTGTGCGGAACCGACAGTCGCCGCCTGTTCATTGAAGCCTTTTGTAGCGCGGCGTTGCTATCCGCCATCGCAGGGATTTTGCTGACGTCCTATTACGGTACGATGGATTTTGGCGCAGGTCTGATGTTTGGTCTGAAGGTCGTCATGCTGGGCGCTCTGGGTGGATATTCGTCGCCGCTCCGCTCCGCGGCGGGCGGCGCAGCCCTTGGCATGTCTGAGACACTCTGGACCGCATTCGGACCCGCAACGATGCGTGACGTGGTGATCTTCTCAGGCCTTGTCTTCATTCTGGCCATGACCCGCCGGGAAACACACTCGTGACATTTTCTTTTTGTTAGAGATCAGAAAAACATAAGAAAATGCAATGTTGTGGAGGTGGCACATCTGTGCTGATCTCAACCCCGACAACACTCCAGAGTGACAGGGACAAAACCAGCCGATGCAGGACATCGAAGCGTTCAGCCTTCTGACGTCGAAGATCTATGCCGCTGCATTGCAGCCAACGCTCTGGGGCGATGTGCTCCAGCATGTGCATGATACCTACGCAGGCATGAAGACGCATATCTTCGGCTACGACCTCGAAACCCGGACCAATCTGGGCCAGATCGGTGCGGGCTATGATCCGGAATTCGAGGCCTCCTATGGACGCCATTACTTCCAGCGCAACGTGATGCTGGAGCGTTACTATCGTGCGCCGGTCGGCGTGCCGGTTCGGACCGGCTGGATGTATCCGCCCGACGCCCTTCGCAAGACGGAGTTCTACGCCGATTGGCTGCGCCCGCAGGAGGATATTGTTGGCGGCGGGAGCATTCTGCTGTTCAAAGAAGATGGACGCCTGATCACATTTGGCAGCAATATTCGTGGCAAGGACGTGGACCGCACTGAAGACAGGTGGTTGCGCGACCTGAGCCTGCTTGGACCGCATCTGCGTCAGGCTTTCGAGATCTCCCGTGCCCTCGCAGGTCGCGCTCTGGAGGACGAGGCGACCGATCTGCCGGGAGACCGGCCTCAGGCGGCCATGATCGTCGTCACCGCAGATCGCCGTCTCGTGCATGCCAATGCGGCAGCCCGCCAGATGCTGGAAACTGACGCGGCCATCATTCGTTCGGGCCATCGACTTACATTCGCCCACCCGGAGATCGACAGGCGAATTTCCGCGGCGTTGTCGGAGTTTCGCCGCGGCGTACCAGTTTCACCGGTTACGATTGCCGACGTCTCCTTGCGTCCCGGCGAGAACTGGACCCTTCGTCTTGCCCCCATTCAGCCGGGTCGTGTCGACTATTCACAGGCCGGCCTGTTGATAGGTGTAGGCGAGCCGGCGATGCTGATCACCATCCGCAGAAACGCTTCGGAGGGGCTGCGCAGTCGCCTCTGCCAAGACTTCGGGCTGACACAGCATGAGGCAGATATCGCGATGCTTCTCGCAGAGGGGCAGTCCGTTTCCGAGATCGCGCAAATGAAAGCACGCAGCATCCACACCGTGCGAAACCAGATCAAATCGGTCATGGCGAAGATGGACGCGAGCCGTCAGGCAGAAGTGGTGCGCATCGTTGCGGCCATTTCGTCGGCAACCACGCAGGAAAGCTAGCGCGTTTCAGCGTTTCACTGGATCGCGTCGACGCTCTGTCTTTTTTTTGCACGCAATTCGGGACGGAAAGCCGGTTCCCACTTTTCCTGCGCTTGTCCGAATGTATGTCGCGCTCATGTGGATTCAACTGAGCGCAACATGCATGGGTTCAAAGTTTAGAAAATGATTTGGTGATGAAAAGGCTTCGGTGTGAAAGACAATGCCTCGGCGCAATCGACCGCCGCGCATGACCGAAAACTACTGAGCCCACTGTGGGGCGTCATGACCCATTTGGGTTATGGACGAATTTATTGCGGCGGATCGGGAAGTTGCCAGTCGATCTCACCAAGGCCGCGTTCCTTCAGAAATGCGTTGGCTTTTGAGAAGGGCTTGCTGCCGAAGAAGCCGTTGTGCGCCGAAAGCGGCGAGGGGTGCGGGGCCTTGAGCACGAGGTGCTTCGAGGTATCCACAAACGCAGCCTTGCGCTGCGCATAGGCGCCCCAGAGAATGAAGACGACCGGATGATCCAGTTGGTTCACTTCGCGGATCACGGCATCGGTAAACCGCTCCCATCCCTGACCCTGATGCGATGCGGCAAGGCCACGCTCGACCGTGAGCACGCTGTTCAGCAACAGTACGCCCTGTTTCGCCCAGCTTTCCAGAAAGCCGTGGCGGGCAGGCGGTATTCCAAGGTCGCTCTGCATCTCCTTGTAGATGTTGACGAGTGAGGGCGGCGTGCGGACACCTGGCTGGACGGAGAAACAAAGCCCATGCGCCTGGCCGTCGCCATGATAGGGATCCTGGCCGAGAATGACGACCTTCACTTTGTCGCGCGGCGTCAGATCCAGCGCGCGAAAATATTCCGACCCCTTTGGAAAGATCCATTTTCCAGCCTCGCGTTCCGCTTTCAGGAAGTCCTTGAGGCGCGCCATGTAGTCGCTGGCAAATTCGGCCGACAATGCGGACTTCCAGCTGTCTTCGAGACGGATCGAGTCGCTCATGATTTCGTCCAGCGCTCCATCGCGCGGTCATCGGCATCCTTGGCGGAAACCCAGCCGCCTGCTGTGCCGTCGGCATTATGCTCCTTCTTCCAGAAGGGCGCTGCGGTCTTGAGGAAATCCATCACGAAGTTCGCACCATCGAACGCGGCCTGCCGATGCGGTGCGGCGGCACTCACGAGCACAATGCGTTCACCCGGTTCGATCTTTCCGAACCGGTGGATGATCGAGAGGCCCATCAGCGAAAAGCGTTCAATGGCCTCAAGCCCGATCCGCTTCATTTCGGCTTCGGCCATTCCCGGATAGTGTTCCAGTTCGAGCGCTGAAAGTGCACCGTTTTCGCTGCGGCAATAGCCGGTGAATTGCACGAGTGCTCCGATGTCCGTACGCCCCGCCGTCAATCTGTCGGCTTCGGCCGCGGGGTCGAAATCCTGTCGCTGGACGGCATAGGACAGCGCCTGAGGCATGACCTTTCAGCCTCCGGTCATCGGCGGAAAGATGCCGATTTCGCTGGCACCTGCAATAGGTTCGGAATGGTGCGCGTGCTCCTGGTTCAGCGCAACGCGGATCGCGTCCGGATAGAGCAGGGCTGATTCGTATTCGTCACCCAGCGTCTTCAGGTAGGCAAGGAGATCATCCACCGTTTTCACGGACGCAGGCAGGTCAAGCTCTTCCTCGTCCTTGCCGATCCGCTCCCTGACCCAGGCGAAATAGACGAGCCTGGTCATCACTCGTCATCCACGATGTGCTTGAGGCCGGCGCGGAAATAATCGTAGCCGGTATAGATGGTGATGAGTGCTGCAGCCCACAGCAGAACAATGCCGACCAACGCGGTGTGCGGCACGATAGAGTCGCCCGCCGGGCCAACGATCAGGAAACCGATGGCGATCATCTGGATCGTCGTCTTCCACTTGGCAATCCGCGTGACCGGAACCGAAACCTTCAGCGCGGCGAGATACTCGCGAAGTCCTGAAACGAGAATTTCGCGACAAAGGATGATGATGGCGGCCCACAGCGACCAGCCAGCGATCGTACCGTCAGCCGCCATCAGCAGCAGAACGGAAGACACGAGAAGCTTGTCGGCAATCGGGTCCAGCATGCGACCGATATTGGAAGTCTGCTTCCATATCCGGGCCAGATAACCATCCAGGAAATCGGTAATCGAGGCGGCCGCGAAAAGCCAGAAGGCAATCCAGCGCTCAATATCAGTGGCGAAAGGTCTCCCATCGACACGCGCTTCGATAAAGAAGCACAGCACGATCAAAGGCACGGTCGCGATGCGGCCGTAGGTCAGCAGGTTAGGAATGTTGTAGGCGCGTGATGCCATGATATCGAGACTTGCCTTTTGAGTTCGAAACCAGAAGAAAACTTTGATGCCTTCAGGTCAACGATGAAGTCCGCTTGTCAGCAGGAATGTTGTCCAATTTATGCGGTTCCACCTTCATGAAAGTGACCGTAGACGATTCGTGCGACAGACTCCGATATACCTTCTACCGACATAAGGTCGTTGATGCCGGCGCGGGATACGGCCTTGGCCGTACCGAAATGCGTCAGCAGTGCTCGTTTGCGGGCAGGGCCAATGCCTGCGATCTCGTCGAGCGGGTTCTTGACCATTTCCTTTTTGCGGCGTGCCCGGTGTGAGCCAATTGCAAAGCGGTGCGCCTCGTCGCGAAGCCTCTGGATGAAATAGAGGACCGGATCGCGCGGCGGCAGGGAGAAGTCCGGCTTGCCAGTGACGAAGAACCGCTCGCGGCCAGCCTCGCGATCTGCCCCTTTCGCAACACCAATGGCCGTCACGGCATTGGTAATCCCGAGCTCTTCAAGGATGGCGCGCACCGCCGTCATCTGGCCCTGGCCACCGTCGATCAGGATCACATCAGGCCAGGCCGGGAACCCGCTGTCCTCTGCATCTGCCTCCACTGGCGTAGAACGGTCCGGAACGCCTTCTTCCTTGATCAGGCGCGAGAAGCGGCGGGTCATGACCTCCCGCATCATGCCGAAGTCGTCCCCGGGCGTGATCTCTTCAGACTTGATGTTGAACTTGCGGTACTGGTTCTTGACGAACCCTTCGGGTCCCGCAACGACCATGCCGCCGACAGCGTTGGTGCCCATGATATGGGAGTTGTCGTAGATCTCGATGCGGGTTGGCACGCGCTCAAGCGCAAATGTCTCTGCAAAGCCCTTGAGGAGCCGCGCCTGCGATGACGTTTCGGCAAGCTTTCGGCCATGCGCTTCGCGTGCGTTGCCCAAAACGTGGTCAATAAGATCGCGCTTCTCGCCGCGCTTCGGTACCAGGATTTCGACCTTGCGGCCTGTCTTTTCGCTGAGCGCGTCGGACAGGAGATCCATTTCCTCGATGTCTTCGGAGAGAAGGATGAGACGGGGGCAGGGCTTGTCGTCGTAAAACTGCGCCAGAAACGCATTCAGCACCTCCGCCCCGGTCAATGCCGAATCGGCGCGCGGGAAATAGGCGCGGTTGCCCCAGTTCTGCCCGGTGCGGAAAAAGAAGACCTGAATGCAGGTGAGCCCGCCTTCGTGATGGATGGCAAATGCATCCGCCTCCTCGACGCCGGCCGGGTTGATGCCCTGATGACTCTGGACATGCGAGAGCCCCGACAATCTGTCTCGCAGCACAGCCGCGCGTTCGAAATCGAGGTCGTCGGCCGCCAGTGCCATCGATCTTGCTATGTCTTCCTTCACCAGTTTGCTGCGACCGGACAGGAAGTCCCGGGCCTGCGATACAAGGCCGGCGTAGTCGTTCAAGCTGATTTCACCCGTGCAGGGACCCGCGCACCGCTTGATCTGGTAGAGCAGGCAGGGACGGGTTCGTCCTTCATACGCGCTGTCTGTGCATGTGCGCAGCAGAAAGGCGCGCTGTAGCGAATTGATCGTGCTGGAAACTGCGGTCGCGGACGCAAAGGGACCGAAGTAATCACCCTTGCGGATGCGCGCGCCGCGATGCTTGTAGATCGAGGGTGCCGGGTGGTCGCCCGTCAACAGGATATAGGGAAATGACTTGTCGTCCCGCAGAAGGACATTAAAGCGCGGCCGCAAGCGCTTGATGAGATTCGCTTCCAGAAGAAGCGCCTCGGTCTCCGTGCGTGTGGTGACGAATTCCATATTGGCCGTTTCCGCGACCATGCGGGCAATGCGGTTCGAATGGAAGCGACCCTGCGCATAATTGCTGACGCGCTTTTTCAGCGAGCGCGCCTTGCCGACATAAAGCACATCACCCGCCGGATTGAACATGCGATAGACGCCCGGGCTGTTCGGCAAGCGCTTGACGAATTCACCGATCAGTTCCTGGCCCACCAGCCCAGAGGGAACATCGGATCCTTCAGACCAGTCGATATCGAGCGACGGTGCGGCCGCGACAACCTCCTCGTCGTCGCTATCGTCTTCTTCCGGCACGATTTCGACGTCCAGAATATCGTCGTTGTCTTCTTTCTTGGGGCCGCTCATTCTGCAAAACCTGTTACGTCGGGCGTTTCCCACGCCAGATGCTGTCCGCCATCGATGGCAATCATCTGCCCTGTCACGGACGGAGTCTCATAGAAATACACGATGGTGCGCGCAAATTCGTCAAGATCGGGGCCCTTGCCCAGCATGACCGCGCCGGATTGACGCGCAAAGTCTTCCGGCGATTGGCGCTCGTTGGCAAGCGTCGGCCCCGGGCCAATACCATTCACCCTGATCCGGGGCGCCAGAGACATCGCCATGGTTTTCGTCGCCATATAGAGCGCCGCTTTGGACAACGTGTATGTATAAAAGCCGGGCGTGGGTGCCCAGACGCGCTGATCGATGATGTTGACGACCAACCCTCTCTGGTCGGCGGGAAGCATGTTTGCGAATTCGCTGACCAGGATCGATGGCGCGCGAACGTGGATATCAAAATGCTTGTCCCACTGTTCCCGGCTGAAATCGGTCAGGCTATCCTTTTCGAAGATCGAGGCATTGTTGATGAGCAAGCCGAGCCCGCCGAGTTCGGCATTTGCCGTCCGAATCAGATTTCTTGCCGCATTTTCATCCCTCAGGTCCGCGCAGAATGCGACGGCGCGGGTTCCCCGTGCGCGCAATTCAGCAGCGAGCGCCTCGGCGTCTTCAATTGAGGCATTGGCGTGAATGCCGACAGAGAACCTGGCATCGGCCAAACCTTCCACAATTGCTCTGCCAATGCGGCGAGCGCCGCCTGTGACAAGCACCGTCTTATTTGGTTTTACATGCCCTGGCGCCATTCAAATCTCCAGATTCGAGCCCAGCCCTAGATATAGGGGGCAATTGCCGGTGTAAAATGGTGAAAAGACAAGAAATTCGATAGCAAGAATTTCTTCGTTTCATTTTTATGATGGTAAATATATTGTAAATAGAAAAACGTATTTCTTTTCAGAATTGCTGTCTTTTACGATTATGGTTAATGAATTATGTGTTGTAAAATGACAACATCACTTTTGTGTCTTCCTTTTGACACAACAATTTCACATTCTGGCTCTTGGAAATCCTCATTTGGATATCAATTTGAGACTCAACCGGAGAGGGATTAACCGGATTTCGGCCGGGTCCCAAGCATGAAAACAGCCCGGCCGTATTGAAAAGGAGAATGTCATGCGTAACCTGATCGTAGCTCTGGTGGCTTCTGCCGCTTCCATCGTTTCTTTTGCTTCCGTACACGCTGCTGACGCAGTTGATTCCGTACCGCAGCCGCCGGCACCGGCTCAGACCTCCGCACCGGCTGGTGACTGGTCTGGCGCCTACGTTGGTGCGACCGGTTCCTGGAACGCTGGTCACATCAACAACTCTGGCTATGCCAACGCATTCGGCCTTGGCGGCTATGCCGGCTATAACTGGCAGGATGGTCAGCTCGTATACGGTGCTGAAGGCAACATCGACTACAACGGCGCCCAGAACATCAGCAACGGCGTAAAGACCACCGAAGGCGTCAACGGCGCAATCCGTGGCCGCGTTGGTATGGACATGAACCCCTTCCTGATCTACGGCGCAGCGGGTATCGCTGCTTCGAATGTTCAGGTTTCCAACGGTTCTGCCTCTGACAGCCGTGGCGTTATCGGCTGGACCGCTGGCGTCGGCGCTGAAACCAAGCTCACCGACAACGTAACGGCCCGCGTCGAGTACGACTACTCGGCATTCGGCAACCGTACCTACGTTCTCGGCGGCACCAACGTTTCGCGCGGCTATGACGTCAACAGCGTCAAGGTCGGCATCGGCTACAAGTTCTAATCAGTCCTGATTGGAATGATAAAGGCCCGGTCGAAAGACCGGGCCTTTTGGGTTAATGCCTGCGCTACGTGATTTGATGTCAGCGCGGCGATATCTCTGCGTAGGCAGGAAAGGCGACCAGGAACGCGTCGGCAAATGTTGTCAGCGCAGGCCAGCGTGTTTCCCAGCGGCCGTTGAAACGAAGCGCAAGATAGCCGATCATTGCTGCAATCGAAAAATGCCCGCCATGCAATGCGCCGTTGATCACGGGCGGATGGGCCTGGAGATGATCGAGACCGCGCTCGACCTTTTCCCATTGCCGCTCCAGCCAGGGCTCGTGCACCTTTTCCGGCGGATGGAAGCGCTGCTCGTAAATATAGGCAATAAGACAGTCGGTGATCCCGTCGCCCAAGGCTTCCATCACTTCGGCTTCAGTGCGGGCGGTATGCTCGGACGGATAGAGGCGGCCGCCGCTTGCACGATCGAGGAAATGCATGATGGCGCGGCTGTCAAAGACGGCCCCACCGTCGGCGAGAAGCACCGGTATCTTGCCGAGCGGGTTGTTGCCGACAAGAAGCTCAGGCTTTTCGTCCGTCTTGACGATTTCACTCTCGACGGAAAGGCCGCTGTAAACGGCCGCCATGCGGACCTTCGCCGAATAGGGCGACGCGGGCGAATAAAGAATTTTCATGAATGGTGCTTTTCGCGTTGTTACGGGACGGGCGGAACCTGAATGGAACTCAGCGAACATGCCTTGCGGTCAACTTCCGCGCAATCACGGAATGAAAGATCCTTGTTGAGACAGATGCGAACCTCTTCCAGCATCTTGCCCGAGCAGGCCACCGCAATGCCTTCTGCCTTCATGCCCGGATTGGCCGCGAGAAACGCTTTCTCGATATCTGCGGGAGCGACCGATTCTGCCTTGTCGACATGGGCGAGCGCAGGCGGGATCGTCACGGCCTGATAAGCCTTCTTGATCGTCGCAAAATAGTCGGCCTGTTTCAGCCCGGAACAGACACCATGCTTGCGCCATTCGTGGCCGATGAGGCCGATCGAGGGGATGATGTCGAGATAGGGTTTGCCGACCTCGAAGGGCACGCGATCCGGTTCTCGTGTCGCGCAGAACTGCGGAAAGCCGTGCTCGTTCTGCGGCCAGAGGCCGTGAACGATGTAGCCATAGTTCTTCTGCGGATCGCATTGCCCCTTCTGGTTCCTGTCGGGATGCGCGGCGCACCAGCTGGGCGACCACGAAAGTGCGAGAACGTAGAAATCGAACTGCCCGGCCTGATCGGCGGCCGAGGCGGGCACGAGCGGTGTCGCTGCGAGCGACATAGCAGCAAGCGCTACGGCAAGAGGGGTTTTCGTCGTCATGCATCCACTCCCCAGATAAACACAAACGTGACCCCGACAATGCGATTTTTGCCTGTCCTTTGCAAGCGTCCGCGCGCACCCTTGGTTGCAAATTGCGCGCAGTGTTTGAGTGCGGGAAGGGCGGCCGTCAGGCGGTCTCTTCGCCCCTCAGCCAGAAACTGCGCGCCGAGGCGAAGCGATCAACGGCAAGCAGTTGCTTCAGTGTCGGGAGCAGCACGTTGAGTTCGTCCTTCAGCGTGAAGGGTGGGTTGACCACGATCAGCCCTGAACCATTGAGGCCGGTGGTTTCACGATCGCTTTTCACAGTCAGTTCGGCGCAGAGCATCTTCGCAATGCCGGTTGCCTTCAGATCCTCGTAGAATCCTGCTATCGGCGCGCCTTTCTTCATGGGATACCAGAGACAATATGTGCCGCCCGGAAAGCGTTTGTATGCCTTGACGAGCCCGTCGACCAGGCGGTCGTATTCGCCTTCGATCTCGAAGGGCGGATCAACCAGAACCAGGCCGCGCTTTTCCTTGGGAGGAAGATGCGCACCAAGCGCCAGCCAGCCGTCGAGCTCGGTGACGCGCACCTGATAATCGCCGACAAACAGCGACTGGAGCGTTTCGCAGTCCTCAGGATGCAGTTCCAGCGCCGACAGGCGATCCTGTTCGCGCATCAGCATGCGGGTCAATTTTGGTGAGCCTGGATAAAGGGTTAGACCCTTTTCCGGATTCAAGCTGCGAACCGCATCGAGATAGGGTTCGAGCAACATCTTCACGTCTGCGGGCAGATCCGCGTCCATCAGCCTGCCGATGCCGCCCAGCCATTCGCCGGTCTTCTGCGCTTCGCTGGAGGAGAGGTCGTAAAGGCCGATGCCGGCATGCGTATCGATGACGCGAAACGCCTTGTCCTTCTGCTTCAGATAGGTGATCAGCCGCGCAAGAACCGCATGCTTCAGGACGTCGGCAAAATTGCCCGCATGATAGATGTGTCTGTAGTTCATAAGGGTCGCATGATGGTTCGATGAAATCTTCGAATGAGCGCGGCTTTTGGCTTCCGGCCTTCTCTGGCTTGTCCTATACCTTCCCTATGAATATTGCGACCCCCGTACTCGACAAAGCGCGGAAAGGCCATTCTGCCTGTCCGCATGATTGCCCGTCCACCTGCGCGCTGGAAATCGACATCGGCGCGGATGGCCGCATTGGCCGCGTGCATGGGGCCAAATCGAACACCTACACCGATGGCGTGATCTGCGCCAAGGTCGCGCGCTACGCCGAGCGCCTCTACCATCCCGATCGCCTGCTGAAGCCGATGCGCCGCAAGGGTGCAAAGGGCGAGGGCATCTGGTCTGAAATCAGCTGGGGCGATGCCCTGGATGAGATCGCGAACGCCTTTGTGAAGGCCGAGGCGGCACTGGGGTCGGAGGCGGTCTGGCCGTATTTCTATGCGGGCACGATGGGTCTCGTGCAGCGCGATTCCATCGAACGGCTGCGGCACGCCAAGCGCTATTCCGGTTTCTTCGGAACAATTTGCGTCAATCCAGCCTGGACCGGCTTTACCATGGGGGCCGGTCGCCTCACTGGCGTCGATCCCCGCGAAATGGCGAAGTCGGACTGCATCGTGATCTGGGGAACCAATGCGGTTTCGACACAGGTCAATGTCATGACCCACGCGATCAAGGCGCGCAAGGAACGCGGCGCGAAGATCGTGGCGATCGATGTCTATGACACGCCGACCATGAAGCAGGCGGACGTGAAGATGATCCTGCGTCCCGGCACGGATGCGGCGCTCGCCTGTGCGGCGATGCACATTGCCTTCCGCGACGGCTATGCAGATCGCGCCTATCTGGAGCGCTACACCGATGATCCCAAGGGGCTCGAAGCGCATCTGAAAGACCGTTCGCCGGAATGGGCCGCCAGGATCACCGGTCTCGACGTCGCCGAGATCGAAGCCTTCGGAAAACTGGTCGGCGAAACCAGGCGCACGTATTTTCGTCTTGGCTATGGCTTCACCCGCAGCCGCAATGGCGCCGTCTCCATGCATGCCGCGCTATCGCTTCCCGCGGTGCTGGGCTCATGGCAGCACGAGGGAGGCGGCGCATTTCACTCGAATTCCGACATTTTCGGTCTGTCGACGGGCCTTATCAAGGGGGCGAGCCTGATAGATCCATCTGTGCGCGTGCTCGATCAGTCGCAGATCGGCCGCGTTCTGACAGGCGATGCGGAGGCCCTGCGGAACGGTCCGCCGGTCACGGCAATGATCATCCAGAACACCAACCCGGTGAACATCGCACCGGAACAGCGGCTGGTGCGCAAGGGCTTTGCACGCGACGATCTCTTCGTCGCGGTCCACGAGCATTTCATGACCGAAACGGCCGACATGGCCGACATCGTTCTGCCTGCGACCATGTTCGTCGAGCACGACGACATCTATCGCGGCGGCGGCCAGAGCCACATTCTTCTCGGGCTGAAGCTTGTTGAGCCGCCGGAAACCGTGCGCACCAATCTCTTCGTGATCGAGGAACTGGCCAAGCGTCTCGGCGTGGCTGACAAGGCAGGTTTTGGCCTTAGCGAGCGGCAGTTGATCGACACCGTGCTGCGCTCCGGCGAGCTTGAACAGCTTGACGAGGAAAAGTGGATCGACAGGCAGCCGCCGTTCGAGCGTGCGCATTTCCTAGATGGCTTCGGCCACCCCGATGGAAAGTTCCGTTTCCGTCCGGACTGGAGCGACCAGCCTGCCGGCACGCGTCCGCCTGCCAGCGTCGGTCTCCTTGGCCCGGTTGCCGAACTGCCGGTCTATCCAGACTATTGCGCCGTGATCGAGGAAACGGATGAAGACTATCCCTTCCGCCTCGCGACCTCACCGGCACGCAACTTCCTGAATTCTTCCTTTGCCGAGACGAAGACCTCGCGCGAAAAGGAAGGCCGGCCGGAGGTCATGATAAACCCGCAGGATGCAACCCGCCTCGGCATTGCCGGTGGCGATGTCGTGAAGATCGGCAGTGTGCGCGGTGATATCCGCATCTATGCCCGCGTCACGGCTGAAGCGCGCGAAGGTGTTCTGATTGCCGAGGGTCTTTGGCCGAACAAGGCGCACCTTGACGGTGAGGGGATCAATGTGCTGACTGGCGCCGACTGCGTTGCGCCCTACGGCGGCGCAGGCCTTCACGACAACAAGGTCTGGATCAAAAAGGCATGAATTTCTTCGCCAAGGCGGGCGCGCGGATTCTTGAAAACAAGATTATCCACGATGGCTGGAGCCGGTTTCATCAGCTCGTGATCGAGTATACGAGTTCGGAAGGACGCACATTCAAACTGCCACGCGAAGTGGTCGACCATGGACCCGCGACCGCGATCCTTCTCTATGACCCGAAGTGCGACAGGGTTGTTCTGGTGCGCCAGTTCCGAATGGCCGCTTTTTTTGTCGGTCGCCCCGCCTTCATGCTGGAAGTGCCTGCCGGACTGACGGATGGCGACAGCCCGGAAGAGGCCGTTCGACGCGAGACGGCCGAAGAGACGGGTTACGAAATCGGCCATGTCGAATATATCTGGTCGATGTTTCCGTCTGCTGGGCAACTCACCGAAGAGGTTCACTGCTATCTGGGCATCATCGATGCGGAGCAGCGCGTTTCACACGGCGGCGGGCTTGAGGAAGAACACGAGGACATCGAGATCGTCGAACTCGGCCTCGATGAAGCATACGCCATGATCGCCTCGCACGAGATCAACGACGCCAAGACCATCATGTTGCTGCAATGGGCGATGCTGAACCGCGAGCGGCTGAAATCAGTCGTCTGAATTATCCGAACGAAATGACCGATTGAGCGGCGTCTGTCCCGCCCGGCAACGAGCCTTCAGCAAATTGCGCCAGAACCTGACGGTAGATACGGTGCTCCTGCCTGAGCACACGGGCTGCAAGCGTGTCGGCGCTATCGTCAACGACGATCGGCACGACGGCTTGCGCGAGGATCGGGCCTTCATCCATGCCGGCGGTCACAAGATGAACCGTGCAGCCTGATACGCGCATCCCGGCGTCGATCGCCCGCTGATGCGTATGCAGCCCCGGAAAGAGTGGCAACAGAGACGGATGAATGTTGAGGATGCGGCCTTCATAGGGGCGAATGAAATCCGCACTCAGCAAACGCATGTATCCGGCAAGGCAGATGAGGTCGGGTGCGATTTCGGCAAGCCGCGCCAGAATGGCGGCCTCATGCGAAGCCTTGTCTGGAAATGCCTTGCGCTCGAAGACATGGGTCGCGATGCCCATGGCTTGTGCCTTCGAAAGTCCGCCGGCATCTGCCTTGTCGGAAAAGACCGCGACGATCTCGGCAGGAAAGTCGGCTGCCTTGGCAGCTTCGGCAAGCGCGACCATGTTCGATCCGCCACCGGAAATGAACACTGCGACGCGTTTGCGCATGCCGATGGTCATAGCTTCAGCGTACCCTTGTAGACGGTGCCGGCGTCACCCTCGGCGCGCCCAACCATGCGGCCGAGACGGAAAACGCTTTCGCCTTCGCCGGTCAGCACGGATGCGACATCATCAGCCTTCTCGGCAGGAACAACGACGATCATGCCAACACCGCAATTAAAGGTGCGCAGCATTTCCCTGGCCTCGACGCCTCCGGTCTTGGCAAGCCAGGAGAACACGGCCGGAGCCTTTACGGCATCGAGATCGATTTCTGCGGCGAGATGCTTGGGCAGCACGCGCGGAATGTTTTCAGGGAAGCCGCCGCCCGTGATATGCGCCAGTGCCTTGATCGAGCCGGTTTCGCGGATCGCCTTCAGAAGCGACTTCACGTAGATGCGGGTTGGCGTCAGCAGGGCTTCACCAAGCTTGCGGTCGGGCGCGAAGGGTGCGGCTGCGTCATAGCTCAGACCAGACAGTGCCACGATCTTGCGCACGAGAGAAAAACCGTTGGAATGGACGCCAGAGGAGGCAAGTCCCAGGATGACGTCGCCTTCGGCAATGGCAACAGAGGGCAGGAGCTGACCGCGCTCGGCAGCGCCCACGGCAAAGCCGGCAAGGTCATAGTCGCCTGAGGAATACATGCCCGGCATTTCAGCGGTCTCTCCGCCGATCAGCGCGCAGCCTGCCTCGATGCAGCCGTCCGCGATACCCTTGACGATCGCAGCACCCTGATCCGGGTCAAGCTTGCCGGTGGCGAAGTAGTCGAGGAAGAAGAGCGGCTCGGCGCCCTGTACCACGAGATCGTTGACGCACATTGCAACAAGATCGATGCCGACCGTGTCATGATAGTTCGCGTCGATGGCGATCTTGAGCTTGGTGCCGACGCCGTCGTTTGCGGCGACCAGAACCGGATCCTTGAAGCCAGCGGCCTTGAGGTCGAACAGGCCGCCGAAACCGCCGATTTCACCATCGGCGCCCGGCCGGCGCGTGGAGCGCACGGCAGGCTTGATCTTCTCGACCAGAAGGTTTCCTGCGTCGATATCGACCCCTGCGTCGCTATAGGTCAGACCGTTGCGTCCGTTCGTGCTCATGAGCCGTCTCCGCTGGCATTCCGCTGTTGCCCGCCATTGGCACGGACCACCCGGATATGCAAGATGTAAGCCGGATCGACCGCTGATTTTCACTGATTTCGCCCGCACCGGTTGGAACCAGGCGAGGGGATCATACATTATCGCAATATCAATAGGGCGAGTTTCCGGCAGGCATGAACATTCCCAACCTGATCACCGTGGGCCGCCTTCTGGCGGTTCCCGCCGTCATTTACGCACTCCTTCACGGTGATCTGCGCATCGCGTTCTTTGTTTTTGCGGTGGCGGGCCTTTCGGACGCGGTGGACGGCGCCATCGCGCGGTTCTTCAATCAGCGCTCCGAACTGGGCGCATGGCTCGATCCGCTGGCCGACAAACTGCTGATGGTCAGTGTTTTTGTCATGCTGGCGTGGATGGGAGCAATTCCCGACTGGCTGGTCTTCATGGCCGCTACGCGGGATGCGTTGATTGTCGGAGCGGTCGTCGTCTCCAGCCTGATGGACAATCCGCTCAAGGTTTCCCCGATATTCATTTCAAAAGCCAACACGGCTGTGCAAATCCTCTATGCCTTTGCGGTCATGGCCAACATGGCCTTCAATCTCGGGATGGATGAACCACTGACCGCGCTGCTCTACACCAGCGCGCTCTTGACCATCGCTTCGGGCGCGTCCTATTTGCTGATCTGGATGCGCCACCTCAGCGGTTCGCAACGATAGAAGGGCCTGAAAGTCATGACGACGCACCTCAGCGCAAGCGGACTGAAGCGCCAGGCTATTTTCTGGTTGGTCGCGCTTGCCTTTTTCATCGCATTCCTGATGGTTTTCAGCTCCATCCTGCTGCCGTTTGTGGCAGGCATGGCGGTAGCCTATTTCCTTGATCCGGTGGCCGACTGGTTTGAGCGCCACGGCTTTTCGCGACTGGCAGCAACGGTGACCATTCTCATCATCTTCGTCGTTGTGGTCGTCGTTTCGTTGGCGATCCTCATCCCGTTGCTGGGCGGTCAGGCGGCCGGTTTTGTCGAAAAGCTTCCGGGCTATGTCACCTCGCTGGAAGCTCTGATTTCGAAGTTCCGCCCCGAAATGCTGCCGACATGGATCCGCTCGCATCTCAGCGAAATCAAGGACAACTTTTCCAACGTCCTCGGTCAGGGCGCCAATTATATTGGCACGCTTCTCGGTCAGATCCTCAGTTCGAGCCTTGCTCTGGTCAACCTGGTATCCCTGCTGGTGGTGACGCCCGTCGTCGCCTTCTACCTCCTGCTCGATTGGGATCGCATGGTGGCGCGCCTCGACAGTCTGGTCCCGCGCGACTATGTCGATGTCGTGCGCAAGCTATCGGGCGAGATCAACGACACGATTTCCGGTTTTGTGCGCGGGCAGGGCACGCTTTGCATCGTGCTGGGGGTCTATTATGGCACCGGCCTCACCTTGACGGGCCTGAACTTCGGTCTCCTGATCGGACTGTTTACCGGTCTCATCAGTTTCATTCCCTATGCAGGATCGAGCATCGGCTTTGTGCTGGCTGTGGGACTGGCGCTGGTCCAGTTCTGGCCCGATTACATCTGGATCGGCCTCGTCGTTCTTGTGTTCCTCTCGGGACAGTTTCTCGAGGGCAACGTGCTGCAGCCGAAGCTGGTCGGCGAGAAGGTCGGCCTGCACCCGGTGTGGCTCATGTTTGCCCTTTTCGCCTTCGGCCTCCTGTTCGGCTTCGTCGGGCTTCTGGTGGCAGTACCGGCTGCGGCGGCGCTTGGGGTTCTCGTGCGCTTCGCCATCTCCGTCTATCTTGACAGCGATCTCTACAAGGGGCGCAGCAGCGGGCTTGTCGTCAAGCCGACCAAGAAAGATCATTGAGCGTTTCAGAATAGAGTCAGGTGTATGCCGCGTCATTCGGGTAGTGAACAGTTGCCGCTGGAATTTCCGCGCGAGGAACAAACTTCGCGCGACGACCTTGCTGTGACCACGGCCCTCAATGCCGCGGTCCGGATCGTGGATGGCTGGCCGCACTGGCCTTCCCCCGTTGTCGTTCTGGTCGGGCCTGCCGGCTGCGGAAAGTCCCATCTCGCCAGCATCTGGCGCGACACATCTGGCGCCCGGGACATCATTCCGGAAGCGGATAACGGCGCATCCGAGCGCGCCGCGGAGGGGCCAGTTCTGTTCGAGGACGCTGATCGGACACCGTTCAGCGAAGTCGAGCTCTTTCACGTGATCAATGCGGTGCGCAGTCATGGCACCGCACTGTTGATGACGGCCCGCACGTTTCCTGCCAATTGGCCGGTCGAACTTGCGGACCTGAGATCCCGCCTCAAGGCCGCAACCGTCGTCGAAATCGGCGAGCCGGATCAGGAGCTTCTCGTTCAGGTTCTGATGAAGCTCTTTGCCGACCGTCAGCTTGCCGTGGACGAAAAACTGATTGCCTACATTGCCGAGCGCATGGAGCGCTCGACCGAAGCGGCGCGTGTGCTCGTGGACACGCTTGACAGGCTCGCGCTCGCCCGTCGGACGAAAATCAACCGTGCGCTTGTCGCCGAAGTTCTTGACCGAATGCAGATCGGCATGGAAAGCGATTGACTGTCACGAATCCGTCATCACACTATCATAGTGCGGAAGCATCGAATGGACCGGATTCTCGAGGATCGCGAAGGTTATGGACAGCAGCAGTGCGGTGAATGAAAATGTCAGCCACGAGACGGTGATGGCTCCTGCATCGCCGGAGCCGGAGAGCGATTGGTTCGACCGCCCCGAACGCTTCATCAACCGCGAATTTTCTTGGCTGCAGTTCAATCGCCGCGTTCTGGAAGAAACGCTGAACAATGCACATCCATTGCTGGAGCGGGTGCGGTTTCTCTCGATCTCGGCCACCAACCTGGATGAGTTCTTCATGGTGCGCGTGGCCGGCCTCGAAGGCCAGGTTCGCCAGAACATTGCCATGAAAACCCCGGATGGAAAGACGCCGGGCGAACAGCTCGACAGCATCCTCAAGGAAATCGACAATCTGCAGATGGAGCAGCAGGCAGCACTCGCAGTGCTGCAGCAGAACCTGGCGCGCGAAGATATCCTGATCGTGCGGCCCTCGACGCTCTCGCAGGAAGACATTGCCTGGCTCGGCGAGGAGTTCGAACAGTCGATCTTCCCGGTCCTGACACCGCTTTCCATCGATCCGGCGCACCCGTTCCCGTTTATTCCGAACCTTGGATTCTCGATTGGCCTGCAGCTGGAAAGCAAGTCCGGCCGTGAGCCGATGACGGCGCTCCTGCGCCTGCCGGTCGCCCTCAACCGCTTCATCCGTCTGCCGGATGCGGCGAGTACGATCCGCTATATCACGCTCGAAGATGTCGTGAGCATGCACACTGGCAAGCTCTTTCCGGGCTATGCAGTGCGCGGCTACGGAACATTCCGCATCATCCGCGACAGCGACATCGAAGTCGAGGAAGAGGCGGAAGATCTGGTCCGATTTTTCGAGACCGCCCTGAAGCGTCGCCGGCGCGGTTCGGTCATTCGAATTGAGGTCGACAGCGAGATGCCGGTCGCGCTGCGCCAGTTCGTCGTGCATGAGTTGAATGTGCCGGACAATCGCGTCGCCGTTCTGCCCGGTCTCCTGGCGCTCAACACCATTACCGAAATCTGCAAGGCGCCGCGCGAGGATCTGCGTTTCGAACCCTACAATGCCCGTTTCCCGGAGCGCGTGCGCGAGCATGCGGGTGACTGCCTAGCGGCAATCCGCGAAAAGGACATGATCGTTCATCACCCTTATGAGAGCTTCGACGTCGTCGTGCAGTTCTTGCTGCAGGCGGCCCGTGATCCGGATGTGCTGGCGATCAAGCAGACACTCTACCGAACCTCCAATGACAGCCCGATCGTCCGAGCTCTGATCGATGCGGCCGATGCCGGAAAGTCGGTCACCGCATTGGTCGAGCTCAAGGCCCGTTTCGACGAAGAGGCCAATATCCGCTGGGCCCGCGACCTGGAGCGCGCCGGCGTGCAGGTCGTCTTCGGTTTCATCGAACTGAAGACCCACGCCAAGATGTCGATGGTCGTGCGCCGCGAGGACGGCAAGCTGCGCACCTATTGCCATCTCGGCACCGGCAACTACCACCCGGTCACGGCGAAGATCTATACCGACCTGTCCTTCTTCACCTGCAATCCGAAGATTGCCCATGACATGGCGAATATCTTCAACTTCATCACCGGATACGGCGAGCCGGAAGAAAGCATGAAGCTGGCGGTGTCGCCCTACACGCTTCGTCCACGCATTCTCCGCCATATCGAGGAGGAAACCCAGAACGCCCGCAACGGTCTGCCGGCCGGCATCTGGATGAAGATGAATTCGCTCGTCGACCCCGAAATCATCGATGCGCTCTACCGGGCAAGCAAGGCGGGCGTCGAGGTCGACCTGGTCATTCGCGGCATCTGCTGCCTGCGGCCGCAGGTTCCGGGTCTGTCGGAAAATATCCGGGTGAAATCCATCGTCGGCCGCTTCCTCGAGCACAGCCGCATCTTTTGCTTTGGCCATGGCCATCGCCTGCCGTCGGAAAAGGCGCTTGTCTATATCGGCTCGGCCGACATGATGCCGCGCAATCTCGACCGGCGCGTTGAAACGCTTGTGCCGCTGATCAACCCGACCGTGCATGAGCAGGTTTTGTCCCAGATCATGCTGGGCAATCTGATTGACAATCAGCAGAGCTACGAGATATTGGCCGATGGCACGTCTCGCCGCATTGAGGTGCGGCAAGGTGAGGAACCTTTCAACGCGCAACAGTATTTCATGACCAACCCAAGCCTGTCGGGTCGGGGTGAAGCGTTGAAATCGAGCGCACCGAAACTGATCGCCGGCCTGATTTCCGGCAGGAAACGATAAAACTGGAACTTCATGACAAGATCTGAAGCACGGGGGCGTCTACCCGGTATCGCCCCTGTTTCCGTTGTCGACATCGGATCCAACTCGATCCGCCTCGTGGTCTATGAGGGATTGGCACGCGCCCCCACGGTTCTTTTCAATGAAAAGGTTCTGTGCGGGCTTGGGAAAGGTTTGGCCACCACCGGTCGCATGGACCAGGAAGGCGTCGAGCGCGCCCTGCTGGCACTGCGGCGCTTCAATGCGCTGTCCAAGCAGGCGCAGGCGAGCCGGATGTATGTCCTGGCAACTGCCGCCGCCCGCGATGCGTCCAACGGCGCCGATTTCATTGCGCGCGCTGAAGCCATCCTCGGCCATGAGATCCAGGTTTTGAGCGGCGAGGAAGAGGCGCTCTATTCGGCGCTCGGCATCATCAGCGGTTTTCACTTTGCCGACGGCATCGCTGGCGACCTGGGCGGCGGCTCGCTCGAACTGATCGACATCCGCGGCCGAGAATTCGGCAAGGGTATCACGCTCCCGCTCGGCGGTCTGCGCCTCTCCGAGACGGTGGGGGGATCGCTACCGAAGGCGAGAGTTCATGCCAAGAAGCTGGTGGCCGACGCACAGCTCCTCCAGAAAGGCCAGGGGCGAACCTTTTATGCGGTCGGCGGCACGTGGCGCAACATTGCCAAGCTGCATATGGAGATTCGTAAATATCCGCTGCACATGATGCAGGGCTACGAGCTGCCCTATGACGAGGTTGCCTTCTTCCTCGAGGAAATCATCAGCGGTGCCAACAGCCGTGATCCGGCCTGGACGAGCATTTCCAAGAACCGCCGCACGCTCATCCCTTTCGGCGCGGTCGCCTTGCGCGAGGTGATCGAAGTCATGAAGCCGAAAAGCGTCTGCTTCTCGGCGCAAGGCGTGCGCGAAGGCTATCTCTATTCGCTGTTGCCGGACGACGAAAAGGCGCTCGACCCTCTGGTCGAGGCGGCCGACGAACTGGCGATCCTGCGTGCCCGTTCCCCGGAACATGCACGGGAACTGGCCGACTGGACCGGGCAGATGATGCCGCATTTCGACGTTGTCGAGACGGAAGAGGATGCGCGTTATCGTCAGGCCGCCTGCCTGCTTGCCGATATCAGCTGGCGTGCCCATCCGGACTATCGCGGACTGCAGGCGCTCAACGTCATCGCGCATTCGTCCTTCGTTGGCATCACGCATCCGGGCCGCGCCTTCATCGCCTTGACCAACTACTACCGCTTCGAAGGTCTGTATGACGACGGCCGTACCGGTCCGCTGGCTGCAATCGCAACCGAACGCCTGCTGGAACGCGCCAAACTGCTCGGCGGCATGCTGCGCGTCGTCTATCTCTTCTCGGCCTCAATGCCGGGCGTCGTGCACAATCTGCGCTTCCAGCGTTCCACGCGGCCGGATGTCGATCTCGAATTCGTCGTTCCGCACGCTTATTTCGATTTTGCCGGCGAACGTCTCGATGGCCGTCTGCAACAGCTTGCCAAGCTGACCGGCAAGCGCCTGAGCTTCAGGTTCGAATAAGGCGGTAGACACAGGGAAAAATGAAAAGGACCGGGCGAAATCCCGGTCCATTCACGTTTGCGAACGGATTGCCTGGCTTACTTAGCCGCGAGGAAGTCACCCACTTCGAGCAGCACGAACTCGTTGTCGTCCGCCTTGTCCAGCGCCCGCCCAGCCGAGAAGGGCAGGTTGTTGTCATTGCCGACGACAATGTGCGTCGGATCGACGACATCGACGTCTTCGATGGTCACAAACGGCATGTCGTAAAAGCCGTCGCCCCCACCCTGCAGCTTCTTGTTGTCCGGATCCTCGATCTTCATCAGGTCGATATAGCCGATCTTGCGCACGGCCTTGCCGACGTTTTCTTCCGACATTTCGATCTTGTAGATGCGCTTGTGCTTGGCCGGAACGGCGAAACAGTCGGCCGCCGGCGCTTTGGGATCCGCGCAGGCCTTGTCTACCGTGCCGGCGCCGTTGTCGCGTTCGATCACAAGGGCAGTTGTGGCATCGATCATGTTGAAGTCGCCAATGGCCTCGCCACCTTCCGACAAGGGGTAGAGCCAGCTGCGACCGGTCCATGCCTTGGTCGCGACGTCGAGCTCGATGATGCGTAGCGCCGTCAGGCCATCGGCCTTCTCCACGGAGCCGTCTTCGAGATAGAGCGGACCTTCGAGCAGGCCATAGAGCTTCGAGCCGTCCTTCGACATGGCAAGGCCTTCATAGCCGCCTGAACGCTTGAGGTTGAAAGCCGGCATCTTTGCCGTAGGATTGGCCGGGACAACAAGCGTGACATTGTCGGGCGACTTGACGTCGATCTCGCCGGCCTTGGTGGCGATGACATCGGTCAGTTTGCCGTCCTGGGAGAACTTGAGGATCGAGGGGCCGAATTCCTCGCCTACCCAGAAGCCGTCGGCAACCGGTTGGATCGACTCGATGTCGAAATCGGCGCCGGTGAGATACCGCTGGTCCGACCCTTCCATGACGATCGGGAAGGGCGCTTTGCGGTCGGGGTCGGAGAGGAAGACGGTCTCGATCGGCTCGACTTTACCGTCCTCCCAGTCGAACTTGATGTGATGCAGCATCAGCATCGAATCCGAGGAATTGATCTTCGAGCCGAAACCATTGTCCGACAGGCTCCAGAAGGTGCCGTCCTCCATGGTCTTGATGCCGGAAAAACCCTGCATGGCCTGACCATCGAACGGCATTTTCAGGCCGGTTTCGCGAACGCCGTCCTTGCCCGGAACGGTGCCGAGGCCTTCGGCACGCTTGCGGTCAGCCGTGGTGAACTTGCCGGAGGTCTTCAGATGCGCCGGCGCATCTGCCGGTGCCGCGATGATCGTGTTGGCCGGCAGGATGGCGTGGGAAACGAGCTTGGCGGAATAGGCTTTTTCCTCGGCCATGGCCGGGGCGGAAAACAGAAGGCAAAGGGATACGGAAGTCAGAAGTGCCTTTTTCATGGCGTCACCTTTTTTGGGAAGGATGGAACGCCGCATGCTTAGGCAGACTTGATGTCGCACCGATTGCCGTTCGATGAAGTTTCAGTGACTGTGCACAATCCGGTGGCCCGTCGCCAGTGTCAGCCAGCGGCCGGGCGGCATGCCGAAACACGCCTTGAAATGTCGGGTCAGGTGGCTCTGGTCGGCAAAGCCCGCATCGATTGCCGCTTCCGCGATCGGGATGCCGCCCAGCATCTGGCGCTTGGCCTGTTCGAGCCAGCGCATGACCTGGTAGCGATGCGGACTGGTGCCTGTGACGAGCCGGAACTGCCGTGCAAGCGTGTAGCGGTTGATATCGGTGACGGCCTCCAGTTCTTCCGAGAGAACGGTTCCCGTGGCATTTTCCCTGAGATAGGCGCAGGCCACGGACACCGCACTTTCGGCCACTGGCGAGAGCCGTGTAGGGGCGCCTGCATGACGCCCCAGGCCGTCGGCAATGCGTGTAAGAAGATCGGCGTAGGCGAGGTCGCCGAGCGGCTGTTCAAGATCCATCAATGCATCCGCAAGCGCCTGCGCTAGGCGACCGTCGGATAGAACGGGATTGGCGACGAAGGGGAGAGCGGTGAACCGGCTTGCGCCCGCTTCACGCAGGTATTCCGGCGGAATATACATCATTCTGTAATGCAGTCCCGCCTCGGTGCCGGCACCACCGTCATGCAACTCGTCGGGATGGAGCACGATGACATTGCCGGGCATGCTGAAACGCGATGCGCCCCGGTAGGCGAATGTCTGGACCCCGCTCAAGGTCAGCCCGAGCGCATAGGTGTCGTGCCGGTGTGGGGAGAAGCCGTTGCCGGAAAACATCGCCTCGATACGCTCGATCCCGCCCGTTTCGACGCCCATCCGGATTACGTCCGTGCCGCTGCACGAACGTTCAAGACGGTTCGGCCCGCCGCTTGCTAGCTCAGCCACATCATCCAACCAGCCTGCTTCGGAGTGCTTCATGTTCGACACAAAATTCGTCATCGTCCTGCGCGAGGATCTTCTCGCGTGGCAAAAGCTGAATGTTACCGCCTTTTTGGTCAGTGGCATAGCGGGCACCAACAAGGAGTTGATCGGAGAAGTCTACAGGGATGCGGACGGCAATGCGTACAATCCGCTGTGTATCCAGCCGATCGTTATCCTGTCGGCCGAACAGGAACTGTTGCGGACCATTCATCGCCGCGCGCTGCAACGCGAGGTTCCATGTTCGCTCTATATCGAGGAAATGTTCTCCACCGGCCACGATGCTGCCAATCGCGAGATATTCGCCGCGTTCAACCCCGACGATGCGAAAGTGGTTGGCATCGCCATGCGTAGCGACAAGAAGATCGCCGACAAGATCAGCAAGGGTGCTAGGATGCACGCATGACAGTCTCCCTCGGGTTTCCTGACTAGGATCTTACGATCCAGCCGGGCAGGTGACCCGTATCGCGACCCGAGACGGCGGCTTCCACGCAGGCCGCCAGACTGCCGAAGCGCATTGCCCGACCGGAGAGACCGGGACCGTAATGCGCATATTTTCCGGAATTGGTCATGATGGTTCGGGTGTGCGGCGGGATCAGCGGTTCGATGATCATGCACCAGCAGGTGTCTGTGACGAACTGCACGCCGAAGCTTTCCAGTGCCGCCACATGGCCGGCCATTCGCGCTTGCTTGAGCGTCCAGCGGCCGCAGGTCACGATGACCGGGACATCCGCATGTTTCGTTCTTCCACGACAAAGGCCCGCAAGTGCGGCAATTTCGGTTGCAGAGAAATGCGGATTGCCGAGCGCGATCAGGTCGATGGCGCCGGCGTCGGCACCATTCAATTCGCCCCATGCCCGCGGCATGTCGGTGTGGCTTACGCGGTGCTGCCGCAAGGGCAGGGCATTGAAGTCGCCAGCGTCGCGGGCTTCCGGCGTCACGCCGGCGATATGGAACATCGGTGCCCCGGAGGTTGTGGCGAAAGCCGCGCCGAAGGCCTTCAGCGCGTCGGTGTCCGGCGCAAGGTGGCCGATGCCGTCGATGATCGGGATGTCGTCGGAAGCCAGCATGCCGCTCAGGTAACCGATCAGCGGATAGAAACTGTCGTCTACGTCCCCGGGTGCCGTAAGACTGATACGAAGCGCTGGCTGTCGCTGGGCATCGAGATGGCAACCGGCTTTTGGTGCCCGCCCGGTCAGCGCGATGCAGATATCCAGATAGTCCGGATATTTCATCGTGCGAGCACCGAGCACGCTGTTGGCATAGACCACGGCATTGGATTCGGCCCAGACGATCTGTTCGTCGCGTTTCGGCGCCGTGTCGAGCAGATAGGGCGCACAGGTGAAGCTCGGTTGCGCCCCCATCTCGACATAGGCATCCGCCAGCCGGCTGGCCGCCTCGCCAAAGCCGCTCTCGATGCCCTGGCTTCGCCAGCGCCGCTGGTCGACGGAGATGGCATTCAGCGTGGTCGGAACGACGACCTTGCCGCCGAGGTCGCGCAGCCGTTCGGCAAACGCGAGCCCGCCGGGACCTGTATAGATACAGCCGTCGATATGGGCCTGAGTGATGTCGATCAGTTCAGTTGCGCCCTCGATCGCCGCCATGCGCAACACGATGTGCATCGCCACCTGTGCGGCTGCGCCGAAGCGACCTTCGAGCAGCGCCTGGTCTTTCTCCGACAGGGTGATGGCCGGAACTGTGTCCGGGGATAGGGGCGGCGTTCCACTGACGCGAACTGGGCCTGTTTTCGGCAGGTTTTGGAAGCTGTCCGGCCCGAGGCAATGAACCGGGATCGAGACCCCGAACACTTCCTGCGCAACAATCACCCCAAGCGTTATGATCGCTTCGGGTCGTTCCAGCAGGATCGCCGCCGGACCGTTTCCGTTGAGGATCAGTTCGAGAACGACACCGCTGCCGGAACAGGAGCCACGGCTACCCGGAATGGCGAGCACGCGTCCGGCCAGCCTCTCGCCGCTGAGTGGATGATGCCGGTCGATCACTTCGCCTGTGTCGGATGAGACGCCGCCCCAGAAGCTCAGCGGCACGTCGCTGAAGAGAATCTCGCCTTCGGCCTGACCCGCAACGATGACCTGCCCGTTGATCATGCTGGTATCTCCGTCAAGGCCAGCATGACGTAGCTCGCCAGCCAGTGTTCGCCCATATAGTCGCCCGCGACATGGCCAAGACCGGCGTCAAGGTGTGCTTCGGCGGCGCGCATCAGAATGTCACGCCGCCGATCGTCCGCCGGCAGGGCGGCGCTGAGCGAGCGCCAGCACCAGGCACGGCTGATATTCAGCCCGTCGAGATGAGCGATCTTGCCGTCCGAGCGATCGGAAACCCTTGCCGGTGAGAACAACACTTCCGGTTCGCTCGCGCAAAGATCAGGCAGGAAGCCGTCGAACCAGTCGGCAAAGTCCCGGGTCGGCATCAGCCGCCGCATGCATTCCGCTTCGATCAGGGTCGAGGACAGGAAGTCGTCGCCCGAGGGTTCGCCCCAGGCGGTGCAGTCGCGGTCGGTGCCGTACCAGCGCAGCGCGGCGTTCTGCAACAGAAGAAGCAGTTCGCCGTCGCTAACTGTCTCGGCATAGTCTGCTGCCAGCCGCATGGCGAAGGCCGTGTTGAAATGCGTGCCCACGCGCACGGGATAGGTTGCGATCGGCAGGAAGTCGATGAAGCGCTGGACGATGCGCTGCGTCAGCGGGGAAAGCGCGGCACTCCACCGGGCATTTTCATGCCCATGCAATTCGGTCGCCAGCTTCAACAGCCACCCCCAGCCATAGGGGCGCTGGTAGCCGCGCGCCGACGGCCGGTCGAAATAGGCGCATTCGCCGGCAACTTTGTCCGTCGTCAGCATCGTGTCGAACAGCCGGCGGATGGCATCGGCATTCTCCATGCCAGGATAGAGCCGCAACAGCCGCGCCAGTGTCCAGTAGCCATGCACGCAGGAATGCCAGTCATAGCTGCCGTAGAAGATCGGATGCAGTTGCGATGGCACCTGCGCGTCCTGTGGCCCGTCCAGCCCGTGCGAGATCTGGTTCGGATATTCGCGGCCGACATGGCCGAGGGCTATGGCGGCGAGGCGTTCGGCAAGCGCGATATCCAGTGTGATCGTCATGGTTCAACTCTCCAGGTCGATGCGGTCGCCCCAATCGGCGCGGCGGACTTGCTTGAACGCGTCTCCATCGCGCTTGCTGAGTGTGACCTCGCCCGCCGACCCGTCGGTACGACAGAGCTTGACACGGCCAACGCCGCCGGAGACACGCGGAGGTGACAGCACGCGCGCACCGGCCAGTGTGATGGGCGAGCGCGATGCGGCAATGAAGATGAACTTTTCGTCCTCCCACGGCACCTCCGCCCCCTTGGCCAGCCGGTGCACCCGCGACCGGGCAACGCGCCGCGAGAAGTGACACCAGTCCGGCACCTCGATCGGACAGTCGTGTTCATGCGAGCACGGTGCAACCAGATGGGCACCCGCAGCCTTCAGCGTCTCGCGCACGGCAAGGATACGCTGCCAGCCGGCTGTCGTGCCGGGCTCGATGATGACAAGCATGTCTGTGGTCAGCGCCCACAGCTTTGTCGTGACAGCAGCGATGGTTGCGGGCGGCAGTTCGTCCAGCACATAGGCAAGCGTCACGAGATCGGCGGGCGCAAGTGCTGGGATCTTTCCCGTGACATCGCCGGCATGCCAGCGGGCCATGACCGTTGCGTGCCTGGCCAACGCATCGCCGACGCTGCGGATCGCAGCGCTGGCCTCGACCATGTCGGCAGACTGCATCTGCGGCCACGCATC